>Ga0257119_1000137_pt1 | contig 81035 bp, 68 predicted proteins | sample SI112_200mmetaG_FD_190179 | JGI IMG/M metagenome (GOLD analysis project Ga0257119, IMG submission 190179) | Marine microbial communities from Saanich Inlet, British Columbia, Canada - SI112_200m | ecosystem: Environmental > Aquatic > Marine > Inlet | place: Canada: British Columbia | collected... | reverse complement strand
GCCTATAACACTCAGGACTGTCCAACACAACTGTATATTTTTTTGTTTTTTTATCATAAGAATAAATAGCGCCAATAACAAACCGAGAAAAAAACAGCCATGAGACTTTGGCTATAACAATAGCCCCTCTAAATAGATCCGTATGCGATTCATTTTTTAGCTTTAGTTCTAGATCAGATTTTGGAACATTTGGCGTCTCTCCAAGCTTGTTCCTAAAATTTCCATAGCAACAAAAATTAATTAAAATAAAGATAAAAAAGAAAGTCTTTAACTTCTGCATTTACTCCCCCTTATAGAACAAACCCAAAAACTCTTTATTTCCTGCCCCGCCCAAAATAGGAGACTCAACAACGCCCTCGCACGAAAAGCCACACACCTCTATTCCAGAACAAACCTTTTTTATCACGGCCTGATGTACTTTTTCGTCTTTTATGATTCCGCCCCGTCCAACTTCATGTCGCTCGGCCTCAAATTGTGGTTTTATTAAAACCAACAATATTCCACCAGGCTTCAATACAGAAACAACAGCGGCCATCACTTTTAAAACCGAAATAAAGGAAAGATCTAATGTGACAATATCAACAGGCTCGCCAATTTTATCCAAGGTTAGATTTCTCAAATTTGTTCGCTCTAAAAGAACAACCCTGGAATCTACCCGAATCTTTTCGTGAACCTGACCGTAGCCAACATCAACACCAAAAACCTTTTTTGCCCCACTCTGCAACAAACAATTTGTAAAACCTCCGGTGGAAATTCCAGCATCCAACGCAACCTTATCTTTAATATCAACACCAAATGCCTGCAGCGCATGCTCAAGCTTATAACCAGCACGTGAAACATATTTTGGTTCTTTGGCAGAAACTGTAATTGATGACTCTACATCGACAGCAACCCCAGCTTTGTTGACAATTTTTTCATCAACAAAAACCTTGCCTTGCATAATAAAACTTTGAATTTGATTCCTGCTCAAATCTGGTCGCATTTCTTGGACCAACAAATCGAGCCGCTTTTTAGTTTTTTTCATACCACATTTTGAATAACGCCCTTTTTCCTATCCATAATATCTATGCACTCTTTTGCAAAAGGTGTAATTGGATAACGATATAAAAGACTAAGGTGCTGTGTTTCTTCAACCATTTTGTCCAAAGATAAAGCTATTTTTATCCCGTCTGTTGTTTGCAAAATAAGATGTTTTTTGCATCCTAAAGACTCTCTAATAATTCTCCTTAAATCTTCAAGAGTTTCAACTTCTTGCTCATTTATTTTCTCAATAATTGAACTTGGACCGATAGACAAAGTTCTATGCGCTTGTGAATTTGGAATAATGTAAGTAACAACAACTGCGGCTTCTGTTTGGTTCTTTGTTTGAGTGTACTTTGTCAAACGGGGAGAAAGTGATGCAAAAATTGGAATATGGTTAAGCGCAAGAGACATAGTAACTATTCCACCAAAATTTTCATAATCTACTTCTTCATAAGAAGGGTAAATCATCCGAACTGGAAGCAACTCAGTTTGTTCAAACTTCATGTCCAGCTCCTTTCTTTCTCCGTTGCGATAAAGAACAACGTTTACATCTTGTCCTAAGCGCAAGCGAGAAATATAGTCAATCAAAGGAATCTTGTCCTCACTCCATGAAACAATAAGATCACCATACATGTCAACATCAACACCGTTGACCTGGTAAATCATATCTCCGCTTTTTATTCCAGCCATCTCAAGAGGACCTCCTTTGTAACTCTCAACAACATAAAGGCCTCCAGGATAAGGGTTGCCCAGGTATTCACAAAGTTCTTTGCTTCCGTTACAATACAATGCGCCCAAAAACGGCCTTCTAAGAAGCTTTGTTTTAGATTCATCTTCTTGGTACATATCAGGCAAAATTATCTTCAATTCAGATGCCGGAATAATATATCCAACGTTTTGTGCCCCTGATGCAAATATTCCACCAATACTAACACCAACAACCTCACCTTCCATGTTGATTACAGGACCACCAGAGCTTCCAGTATTTATTGGGGCACTCATTTGAATAAGATGCTGATTATTTATATGCTCTCGGCCACTAATTACACCGGTTGTACTTTTCAATGAAGTTTGCCCAAGTGGATACCCTAAAGCCATAACCTTATCAGCACGAAACATATTATCTGAACTACCAAGCTCAAGATACGGAATGTGGCCAATTTTTGAAATAATCGCTTGGCAACCCTCTTTAGAAACTTTAACAAGAGCCAGATCTCTTTCTGGAGAAACGCAAATAACACTGGCGTCAACAATTTGTTGCCCAAGGGACGGAACTCTAAGCCAAACAACTTTTGCCTGGTTAACAACATGCGCATTTGTAATCAAATATCCATCGGAACTTATAAAAAATGCACTTCCAGAAAACTCCGATACATCCGAAATCTTATATGGCTGAAGAAAATTAAATGGGGTTATGTGAACTATTATTTGTACCACAGTATCTTTTATAATTGACTTTACCCCAGCCCACATTTTAGCACGTGTTATTGCATCTGAAGAAATTTGCTTCGCACCCAAAGGACAATTTTTCACCTCAGAATCAATAACAGCTTCTTCTGTTTTACTTGATGACAAAACAACATTGCTACAAACTGTTACTGGCCATTCTTTATACTCACATCGCTCTTGCTTGGTACAACATTTGTATAATAACCCAGCTAACGATAAAGCAAAAAGAGAAAGAATCGTAATTTTATTTTTAGCAAAAAAGGGCATATTCTTCCTAACAAATCTAATGTAAATCAGCATATTAATCATAACGTTGAATAGTATAGTTTAGACAAAAAAACAATAATATCCAAAAATAGCCTTGTTATAACTGATTAATGGCCACAAACAAAACCAATAACACTGCGCCTTTAGGACCACCAATTTGCCAAATAAAAGCCAAAACAGTATCATTAGATAAATTTATGGCACAGAAACACACTATAAATTAAAAGGTTTATTAGCATGAGCTCATCACAAGTTTCCTTGGAAAAAATTGTAGCACTTTGCAAGCGCAGAGGTTTTGTTTTTAAGTCTGCGGATATTTATGGCGGACTTAACGGGTTTTATGATTTTGGACCACTTGGAGCAATATTAAAAAGAAACATAAAAGACGAGTGGACAAAAAATATGATGCTGGCAAAAGATAGTATCATATTTTTAGATGGGGCACAGCTTGGAGGCAGAAACATCTGGAGCGCATCTGGTCATATTGAAAATTTTTACGATGAAATGGTCGACTGTCTCGAATGCAAACATCGCTATAGAACAGACGAAATTGAAATAGAAAAGTCATGCCCACACTGCGGCAATAAAAAGTGGAGCCCTCCTAGAAACTTCAATATGATGTTCAAAACACATGTAGGGGCATTAGAAAAACAAAGCTCCGAGGCATACCTCCGTCCAGAGACAGCTCAAACGATCTTTGTTAATTTCAAAAATATATTAACCTCCTCCCGTGTAAAAATTCCTTTTGGGATCGCACAAATTGGAAAAGCCTTCAGAAACGAAATCACACCTAAACAGTTTCTATTTAGAATGAGAGAATTTGAACAAATGGAAATGGAGTGGTTTTGCAAAGAAAAAGACTCACTAAAAATGTTAGACGAATGGGTACAGGAACGAGTTGAATTCTATTATAAAATTGGTATAAAAAAAGAAAATCTACGAACAAGAGAACACGAACCAGAAGAACTTGCACATTATTCAACAAAAAGTATCGATGTCGAATATTTATTCCCATTTGGCTGGAAGGAACTCGAAGGAATTGCCTACAGAGGAAACTACGACCTTTCCCAACACAGCAAGCACTCTGGAAAAGAGCTTTCAATTTATGATGACCAAGCAAAGGAGTCTTTTATTCCTCATGTTGTAGAATGCTCAACGGGAGTCGATCGCCTTTTCCTAACACTTATGTGTGACGCATATAGAGAAGAAAAAATTGAAGGAGAAGAGCGCGTGGTTCTTGGATTTAGTCCAAAAGTTGCCCCTATAAAAGCAGCCTTCTTCCCTCTAACAAAAAAGCAAACTGAAGCCTTTCTTCCGGTATATAAGAAAATTCGTCAAAAATATCCCGAAATTCAGTTTGATGAATCAGGCTCTATTGGAAAAAGATACAGAAGACAAGATGAAATTGGCACACCAGTATGCTTCACTTATGACTTTGACAGTGAAAACGACAACAGCGTTACCGCTAGGGACCGTGACACCACAAAGCAAACACGAATTAATCTAGAAAGTATTGATTCCTATCTAGAAAACATATTAAAGTAACTGTCAAACACAAGGGAAGACAATGTTAAAGAAGCTGTATGACTGGATGGGAACCCACGTTAATAAACCATATGGAGTTCCACTTCTTGGACTACTTTTTTTTATAGAAGCTATTTTTTTTGTGCCTGTTGATCCACTGCTTATTCTCTTTTGCTTAGAAAACAGAAAAAAAGCAATGTATTTTGCAACAGTCGCCACTATTTTTTCAGTACTCGGAGGGGCCGCAGGATATCTTATTGGGTGGCAGTTCTGGGACGCTTGCGGGAGCAAGCTTATAGAATTTTTCACAACACCAGAAACATTTAATCACATAAAATGCCAGTACGAAATCTACGAGACATGGGCCGTATTAATAGCTGGATTTACACCATTACCATACAAGGCTGTAACTTTAACTGCAGGATTCTGCAAGTTGCCGTTTATTCCTTTTCTTGTATGCTCGCTAATTTCACGAGGAGCAAGATTTTTCCTAGTCGCAATCATCATAAGAATTTGGGGGGTCAAAATTAAAGAATTTATAGACAAATACTTTAACCTTCTCGCTCTTGTCTTTGCGATTTTGGTAGTAGGAGCAATATGGATCTTTAAATAAAGGAGTTTAGCATATGAAATACAAAAGCCTGGCAAAGTTCTCTCCCGGGCGGACGATCTTGCTTTCACTTTTTAGCGTTATCGCAATAGGAACTTTGTTGTTAACACTTCCATTTGCACGAAACACTTTTATACCATTTACAGACCTGTTTTTCACTTCAACATCTGCTACTTGCGTAACGGGTCTTTTTACCGTTCCTATGGAAAATTTTACGCGATTTGGGCACTTTATTATAATGCTTCTAATTCAGGTTGGCGGTCTTGGTTTAATGACCATGTCATTATTCGTAATATCTCTTTTTACAGACCTGGGACTTGCCGCACAATTTATGGCAGGTAAGATTTTGCAACTTGAAACATGGAAAAACATTAGAAAGATGCTGCTTTTCATTATAATCATCACTCTTGCATCAGAAGCAATTGGTGCAATATTGCTTTTTACATCATTTAGATATGACTACCCATTGTCAGAAGCAATCTTTATGTCAGTGTTTCATTCTATTTCCGCATTTTGCAACTCAGGAATAAATTTACTTCCGCATGGCATAGCTAATTACTCACATAGTTACAAAGTTCTATCCACAATAGGCATTCTAATGTTCTGCGGAGGAATAGGATTTGTAACTTGGCACGAAATTTTTTCACATCTTAAATCTCCAAACTGGAAACGAAAAATTAGCTTTTCTCTGCATAGCAAAATTGTTTTAAGAACAGCCATAGCCTTAACACTTTTCTTTACTGTTCTTTTTTGGTTGTTAGAACGTAACAGCACATTGGCTAACATGTCACCCGGCCTGGCCATTGTAAATTCTATATTCAATTCAATAGGAGCAAGAAGCGCTGGATTTGTAACAATTCCTATTGTGAACCTACAGCTGGCGTCAATTTTAATCGTCTTGGTAGCGTGCTTTATAGGCTCAGCTCCAGGATCAACAGGTAGCGGAATAAAAACAACAACATTTTCCATATTTATGTCAACACTAAAATCTGCCATAACAGGAAAGCTTGCAGTCGAAATGTACGGAAGAACTATTCCCAGACACCAGGTACTAAAGGCTTTCGCTGTTCTTGCCCTGAGTATAAGTTGGATAATTTTTGCAGTATTTTGTTTGTTAATTACAGAACGCTCATGGAGCTTTCTTACTGTTTTGTTTGAGGTAGTTTCTGCATTTTCAACTCTTGGGCTCTCCATGCTAGGAAAAACTGCAGACTTTACTTTAACAGGAAAACTTATTTTGGTTATTACCATGATTATTGGACGAATTGGACCTCTCACAACCGTTCTGGCTCTAAAAAAACCATCCGAAAAACAAGAATTTTCATACCCTGAAGAACGAGTTATGATAGGCTAAAAATAAGGAATATGTCATATGAAGTTTTGTGTTATAGGAATAGGAAGCTTTGGGTATCAGGTTGCCACAAAGCTAGCCGAAAATGGAATAGAAGTCCTTGCAGTCGACAAATCCGAGGACAAAATCAACGACATTAGAGACTATGTTACTCACGCTATTTGCGCAACAATAGATGATGAAGATTCGCTAAGAGGCTTAGGCATAGAAGAGGTAGACACCGTAATTGTTGGCATGGGAAAAAGCTTTGCTCAATCTGTCTTAATTACAGCCCTTTTGAAAAAAAAAATAGGAACAAGTAGAGTTATTGCAAGAGCAAACATAGGAATACATAAAGAAATTTTAGAACTAATAGGGGCCGACCAAGTTATATTGCCAGAACAAGAAATGGGAATAAGGCTAGCAAACACCATAAGCTCCCAATTCATAGACGTTCTAACAATAGGAAAAAACTTTAACATAAGCCAGATAAAAGCCCCACAAAAATTTGTTGGTAAAGCAATAGAAGATCTAAGTTTTTATAAAAATTATAAGGTCCGATGCATTGGTATCAAAAAAGACGATGAAATTGTAGTAACATCTCTAGATCACATAATTGTAGAAAACGATATTTTAATTTTTGCAGGAAGCAACAAAGCTCTAGAGGTTTTAACAAAAATAACTTAATAATGAAAGAGCTATTGACTTTTAAAAAGCCACCAGGTTAAATCTGTAGTTAGTCTGGTGGCTTTTTTATTGTAAATATAAAAGGAGAGAAAAAAATGACTATACCTCTTGATTCACTACTGTGTATCGTTGTAACAGTTGTTACTTTTGCCCTTTACAACATCTTCATAAAACAATACTCAAAGCGTTTAATCTTACTTTTTTGGGTGGAAATTATAACCTATTTAGGCTTTACCTCTATTTATCTTTTTCAAAAAGTCATTCTTGAAAAAGACATGACACCGTTTGAAGAACTAATATATGACTTTACTTATACAAATGCGCCATTTTATCTTTTACTGGCCATTTGCTTTGTAGGATCTTTACTCTTATTAGACTACCTATTAAAAGAATTTGAAATTTCACTAATAGCCCCTCTTTCACAAATAAGCTTATTATTCATAGCTGTTGGAAACATAGTTCTTGGAGATCCTTTTAGCCCTATTGTAATGGCTTGTGTTTTTATAGTATTTCTTGGCGCATTAGTATCATCTTTAAACAAAATAACCCTGCCAAACCCATTTGCTGAGTTTAAAAATATATCTCCAAAGTTGGCAATCGGAGTATTACAATATTCCTCTCTGCTAACAGCTATAGCAATGATTGCCTATCAGGTAACACAAATAACCGAACAAACAAAACTTATAAAAGAATGGGCAACAAGCATATTCAAACCACTACATGCATTCCCATTCCACTTTTATCACCCATTTTACTTTAATATTGGAATACGATTTTTCATAATGATATGCTTTATTTTTTCATTCTATGTGATAGAAAAAAGAAAATTCTCCGAACCATTTGTGGCACTCAAAGAAGACTTTTGGTTTATTTTAAAAACTGGACTTACATTCTTTGTATCCGTTTACACTTATTTCTACGCATATATGAACGTAGCAGACAAAAATATTCTAGGTGCAATGAACAAGCTTGCAATTCCAACAATTTTAATCTTTGGTTATTACTTGCTAAACGAAAAAATCAAGCTTCCAAAGGTTCTCGGTTCCGCGCTAATTGTTGGAGGAAGCTTGCTTGTGCTATTTGTATAAGCAATAAGGACAACAATGATTAAACAGATAAAAAAAGACATACAACAAAAAGCCAACCCCGAAAAAGCTGTAATTCTTGCCCGTTTTTTTAAAACGGGCAAAGGAGAATATGGTGAAGGAGACATATTTATAGGCGTAACAATTCCTAATATACGAACTATTGCAAAAAAATACGCAAACATTCCTCTAAATACCATACAACAACTTCTCAACAACCCTGTTCACGAGCTCCGCGTAACTGGGGTGATAATTCTTGTAAACAAATTCAAAAAAGCAACCGAAGCTGAGCGTGAAAAGATATATAATTTTTATATTAAAAACTTTAAAAATATAAACAACTGGGACCTTGTAGATTTGTCATGCCACCACATTGTTGGAGAATTTTTGTTAGACAAGCAAGAAAAAAGGAAAATTCTATACGAATGGGCAAAATCAAATGATTTGTGGACAAAGCGAATCGCCGTTATTTCAACATTTGATTTTATTAGAAACAAGCAATTTGACGAGTGCCTACATATTGCAGAACTTCTACTAAACGACAAGCACGATTTAATTCATAAAGCTGTTGGGTGGATGCTTAGAGAAACTGGGAAGCGCAACCAAGAAGTTGAAGAAAAATTCTTGCGTAAACATTATAAAAAAATGCCCAGAACAATGTTGCGATATTCTATAGAAAAGTTTGATAAAAATAAAAAAGCTTTTTACATGAAAAAATGACTTATAGGCGCTTGCATTTTTCCAAGCGCCTATAAAATTTATTATTCTTCTTTTTGTCCCCTTACAAATCTTTCTAGATCAGCTTCTATTCTTCTCTTAATATCTTTAATCTCTCTGCCAAAACTAATGTTGTCACTGAAAAAAGCTCCCGATGTAAGACGCTCTCTTAACACTGGCAAGTTATCAATTTTGTTTTTTATTCTTCTTTCCAGCTGCCCACAATCACTCAACAACGCTCTTTTTGACCAAGGACGAACACAACCACATGTTAACCTAGAAAAAATATCAGTTCCATCTGAGTCGATAAAATATAAATCCGATGTATCTTGTATCTTCCTATATAAAGTAGACAATCCCCAAGAAAAAATAGAAAGCCCACCTTCAGCATTAGCAACATCCATATCCTCAGTGCTTTCTCCAACCGCGCTTAAAGGAACTAAAAAACCACCCCTCATAACGTATGGATCAGAAGGTTTTACAACACCAAACAAAGAAACAAACATGAACAATAAACTTATTTTTAAATTTTTCATATAATCCCCACTAACCAGCTCTTTGCAGGCTTAAAACATAATTACAATCAACACAAAACTCTTTTTACAAAGTGATAATTATATAATATCACGGACAGCAAAAATGTCAATTTGTCATACCCCACAATAGCGATTTACAACACAAAAAAACAGAAATAATAAACTTATCTTTCAAACCTTTTAAGCAACCCTTACTGTTGTTCATTTTTCAGACTTAAAACATAATTTAAACAAATTGCTATTTGCTCCATTGCGCCTTCGATATCATTAAGAAAATTTGTACTTTTTCCTAAGAAAACACCCCTAGATTAATATCTTGTCAAATAAAACAATTTAAAAAATTTTCATTTAAAAAGTTATAAAGACTTGTTCAACAATAATAAAAAATTGGATAGGAGAAATAAACAAAAAACCGGCCCACAACAAGCCGGTTTTAATTTTTTATTTTATTTTTTTATATTGATTCTATGCGAACAATTGTTTGCTCTTGTCTGTGTCCTTTTTTAACTCTGGACTTTTTACGACGCTTGAATTTAAATACAATAATTTTTGGGCCTCTCATGTGCTTTACAATTGAAGCTTTTATTGGTGAATCAAGATGGGGTTTTCCTATTTCAACTTCTTTTTCACTCAACTTGCGCAATAATACATCTTTAAATTCTACTGTATCTCCAGGTTCGCCCTCAAGCTTTTCAATTGATATAGTCTTTCCTTCGAGAGCCTGGTATTGCTTTCCTCCAGTTTGAAAAATTGCATACCGCTCAAACATTCCCTCTTGTTTCATGCATATTCCTATCGAAAAATTTTCATTGTGATTCAAAGTTATACGTATAGTATACAAAAAAAAATTAAGAAGAACAAAACCTTATTTAACCGTAAAAACTTCTAATAAATACAAATTCTGTCATACTTATTAGTCAGGTTTTAAACAACAAATGGGGTAAAAATGTTCAATAAAAAAAACAATAATAATGTTCTCTTTGTTTTCTTAACAATCTCTTTATTATTGCCTTTCTACACTCTTACAAAAACAAATAATAAAATCTTATTCGATCATATCACTGAACACTTAACAACAATTCCAAAGCAAACAAGCCAATCGGTAAAAATTTATAAACAGGCCGACAGCCTTTCGCACAACTCCTCAGCTCAAGAAACCATACTATCAATACAATGCATATCTGAAATTTGCATGGAAGAAAGTGAACCATCGGACAACACAGACGAGTGTATTTTTCTATTTGCGGCAAAGGCATGCTGCCTGCAAAACAAACTCCTTATTCTAGAACTATTTAAAATATTAAGAGTAATAAACCATTCAATAGAATATTGGAAAAACAAACAAGAACATTATGTAAAACACTTTATAGAACGTGGCCCATACCAATGGCTCTTTGGAAAAAAACAAAACCAAGACCTCAAAGAAAAGCTCGACTCTCTAGTCTTCATGCAATCAGAAATCACAAGATATATCGGAACAATAAAAAAGATAGTAGAACAAACAAGCAGAGCCTATTCTTTGCAAAGTTTGATGTCCACCACAGCTAGAATAACCTCGGAAACAGAGCGCTTTCTTTCTAGAGACCAAAGGCTTCCAAAAAATGAACATGATACTGTGGCTACAAACAAATACCAGCTTAATCAACTGACAGAAAATTTGCGTGGTATAAAAACTTATGTAGTTCAAATGCAAAAAAATGTATCCAGCTTGACCGCTCCTGGACACCTAAGGCGCAACTGGGCGATTTATACAGCAGGAGCAGTTGGTACATTTGCTACTGCATGTCTTTTGGCAAAATACTCAGAGAAAGTTCCTGGAATACTTCAGGCAGCAAAAGAAACTATCGAGGATGTATACACCTTTGCAATAAAAAATCGACTCAGAGGCATACAACGAACGATCGGGCAATGGCAAAGGCTTAGAGGCCCTGGACACTCAAACATAACAGACCGCATCGATGAGATGCGAGAAGAATTTACAAGGGAATACCGCTTTCAACAAGAGCACCTTGAGCAAATCGCCAGAGGAGAAGGTGGCGGAGTTTTACCGGGAACAATAGAAGCTCACGGAAAGGCAGACTGGGTGCCATTTTCTGACATATCTATTGGGATTCCAGTTCCACAACAATTCCAAATGGGAGCACAAAGACTTATTGCCGATTTATACAACACAAGACTAAACGTCGCGGATGTAGCCAAAGAAAGCGCAATAAAACTGGAAGAAATGCTCAATACATCAAGAGACACTCTTGACGTTGTTCAGTTTGCGGCCGACAGTTGCGTACTGGTTGCAACAACAGCTTTAGCCACTTTTGGATCTGTTTGGGCAGCAAAAAAACTATATAGAAAAATCAATCCCGCAAATCAATTGATAGAAGAAACTAAGTTAACACTGAAAAAAATTACTGAAATTCTCAATCAAAATTACAGAGATAAAAAAGCCCCATCGCTTGAACAAGAAGGAATGTTGGAATTTTTATTTGATCAACTTTATTCTCAAGCACAACAATTTCCCGGCGGAACAAAAGATATTTTTATATTAGATATTGAGCTTATTTCTTCATCGTCACTTGACCTTGAAGAAAAGCTTAGAAGAATATCTGACATGTACAACAAATACACTTTTCTACAATTAACATAGCAAACTGCATGTAATAAATTTCTTGATCAAATGTATAAACATATGGTAAAGAAATAGAAACGTTAAAACCCTTTAAAAGGAGAAACAATGAAAAAAGGGACTTTCTATTCCATTATTATTTTTTCTGTTTTACTGCTGACCTCTCAACAAAACCGCTTAATTGCCAAAAAAGACACCCATCCAGAAAATGCCATCCCAATAGAACATGTTTTTGATGCTGGCAACAAAAAAGAAGAAGATGCTCTCAACGTAGCACCGCACCATCCAAAGGCACTTTTTAAAACCGTGAACGAGGCTATAGAATATCTTGGACACAAACTTTTGGACCATCCTGAAGCATCGTTAATATCTTTCCACAGACACATAATGGCCAAGCTCATTAGAGACACAGAAAAAAATAATTTGCGTCATGGATTCCCGGTAAATAAAGAATTTAGGCATCTGGTCTCAAAACTGGACGCCAGCTCAAAAAAGCTATTCTCACACATAATTAAACAAGCCCATATTCTTACAAAAGATCCTAATCCAAAAAAACCATTTAGCAATGAATCAAAAAAATATCTAAAAGAAGTGGTTAAGCTTCTCTTAGATAACACCGTAATAACCCATCCAAAAGAAATAGCTGAGTCTATGCGACATATTGAAAGACCTCACATTGATCACTTTAGTCCAAAAACACTTTCTGGCAAAATTAAAATACATGCAGAAACAGCAGTAAAGTGGGTTACAAAAACAACACAAAGTTTATGGAAAAAAATTAAAAAACTTTTCTGAGAAAAATAAAAAGGGTCCACATATGTGGACCCTTTTTATTTTGTTAAACTCGTTTTTTCATATCCAACTCAATCTATTATATTTCGCCGCTCAAAGATACCCATTCGATGCGTCCTACGGACTTACTCAGGGCGAACGGCAAGCAAGCTTGATATTGAATTTGTTTTTGTACAAAGCATAGCACTATGTATAAGATTAAAACCCGTTCGTGCTGAGCGTAATGAGCGATAGCGAGTGAAGTCGAATGTATACGAACGGACTATTCCTTGATTTTCCACAAAATATCAAACGCCTGTCGCGGCGATAAATTATCAAAATCTATAGCAGAAAGCTTGTCAAAAATCTTATTTTTTTCTTTAAGTTTATCTTTAATATCGCCTATCATTTGGCGCATTTTCCTGTTTTCTACCACCATAGAACTATTCTGTGTTTCTGATGGAATTAAAAATGTTTGCTGCGCAAAGCCAGCACTCTGAGAGTGTGGATAATTGTGCCCTTGTCTAAGCTGTTCTAAAACATCATAGGCCCGCTCAATTAATGGCTCCGGCAAATGCGCTAATTTGGCAACCTCTATACCAAAACTTCCATCAGCAACCCCCTTTACAATTTTGTGTAAAAATACAATGCCTTGTTCCGCTTGCTTGCTAGATGTGTAATAACTGGAAATCCCCGAAAATAAATCTTGTAAGTGCGTAAGCTCATGGTAATGAGTAGCAAACAAACAACGTGCGCCAATGTTGGTATAAATATATTCTACAACCGCCTGAGCAATTGCTAGACCATCAAACGTGCTCGTTCCACGCCCTACCTCATCAAGTATGACAAGACTCTTTTGTGTTGCCTGCAAGCAAATTGTTGCAGCCTCTTCCATTTCAACCAAAAATGTACTTTTCCCTTCAGCAAGCAAATCCGAAGCTCCAATTCTTGTAAAAATCCGGTCCAACAAAGGGACATTGGCATTCTTAGCCGGCACAAAAACACCACACTGCGCCATTAAACAAATCAACGCAACCTGGCGCAGGTATGTAGATTTTCCACCCATATTAGGACCAGTGATTATCCACAAAGACTCTTGATCTGTAAGATTGGAAGAATTTGTAATAAAACTTTCTTGCAAGTTTTTTTCAACAATTGAATGACGACCATCAGTTATAATAATATCTCGACCATCATTAAACGAAGGACGAACATAATTATTTTCATATGACGTTTTTGCCAAACCAATCAGCCCATCCAAATGAGAAAGAGCTTGAGACAATGCGCGAAGTTGAGACAAGTATGAATAAGTTTCATTTTTTATACGCTCAAACACTTCCTTTTCAACACTTTCAACGTCATGTTTTGCTTGTAAAATATCACTTTGTAAAGCCTTTAGCTCTTGGGTTGTAAATCGCTCCTTACCAACCAATGTCTGGTGTCTACTATATTCTTCCGGAACCAAATGAACATTCGGTTTTGTCACTTCAATATAGTAACCTTGAACTTGATTATAGCGTATTTTAAGAGAGGCTATCGAAGTTTTACTTTTTTCCTTTTTTTCGAGTTCTAATATTTTTCCATGAGCATTCTCAGAAAGCTCTCTTAAATCGTCAAGCTTCTTGTCAAAACCATTTTTTATCAGCCTGTCTTTTGCAAAATCATCATTTATCGCAGCAAAAAGTAACTTATAAAGGGAATTAAAGCCACCAAGTTTCGCAACAATAATTTTTAGTAATTCAACTCCGCTTTTTCCAACAAGAGTATCATATAAATCCGGTAGAGATTCGAGTGAATTTATAAGTGCAACGTAATCATTAAAATGTGCTCTATTTAAAGCTATTCTACCAACAACTCGTTCAAAATCACCAACCTTACGCAAAGTGTTTTCAATCTTTTGTGAAAGAGAGATATCAGATACAAAAGCCTGTACAACATCCAAACGCTGCTCAATTTGATCTTGCACAACCAACGGTCTTAATATCCATTTTTTTATTGTGCGAGAGCCCATTGGTGTTATGGCATTATCCACAATGCTTAACAAAGAATTTTTTCTTCCACCATCATAATTGTTTTTTATAAGCTCCAGATTTTTCTGCGTCGAATTATCTACAATAAGAAAGTCCTCTGGATCATAAAAATGTATTTGCTTAAAAAGCCCAAGAGAGCTTTCCTGCGTTTTTCTCATGTATAAATAAAACAAGCTCAACGCATTACGCATCTGCTCATTTTCAAATATCTGCTGTGTAACATTTTTTGTAAACTGGCCAGAAATCCATTTTTCAAAATCTTTTTTTACTTCTAAATCATTTGAATCAAAATTTTCTAACGTTACAAAATACCCCTGTTTTTTAAAAAATGAAGAAAATGATTGGGCCTCTTTTATAGACGGAAGAACAATTTCATCTGGAAAAAAACGAGCCAACTCCACCTCAAGAGATTTATGATTATCGATCAAAATATTCGTTGCAAATAACTGTGCCGTTAAAAGTTCACCAAACAACAAACCACACGACTTTTTTCCAGGAAAACAAGAAAACAAGTAGGAGGCCGACTTAGAATCAAGAAGTTTACTATCGGTTAAAGTTCCAGGTGTAAGAACTTGGGTCACTCCCCGTCTAACAACAGTCCCCGGTTTTGCTTCTTCAAGTTGATCACAAATAGCAACACAAAAACCCCCTTTTACTAACTTTGAAAGATAGTGGTCAAGTGCGTGAACAGGAACACCGCAAAGCGGGATTGGCTCCCCTTTATTTTTTCCACGTGATGTTAATGTAATTCCAAGAAAAGCGGAGGCGTTTTTTGCATCGTCAAAAAAAAGCTCATAAAAATCACCGACCTGGAACAACAGCAAAGAATCTGGGTGTTCCTTTCTTATTTCAAAATATTGTTTCATTAATGGAGTTTGTTTAGCCGATGAAGAAGTCATTTGCGCAAACCTTTTACTTTAGTTTAATATCTGCGAATAGCTTTATTACTATAGTAAAATAAGCCATAAAAGTCACACTAAAATTAACAACTTTAAATTACGAGCACGCAACAAGCTCAACTGTTTTAAAAACTTCACAGCCTTAACAAAAAACACAATAATTAAAAAAATGACATCTATTTTAAATATTCCCAAGGAATAACAGGTTCCACTTGAGAATAATCATCGAACAGCGGGCCGTTATGACGAGCACCAAAATATGCGGGAAGTGTAATACGCTCCAAAAGAACTAGCGCTGCCATAAAATCTTTTTTGTTGCCTTTACGAACAATAACAGTTGAATTTTTGTCCTTTAACAGCATCTCCAAGGTTGCCACAGTACGAACAAACAATTGCATAGAAAAAGGATTGGGCTTAACTTTAGCTAGAAGCTTTTTGTTATGATTTGTACGGTTTAATTCCCGAGACACCCTTCCCCACAACCTTTTTTTCGTAAGAGCTTTACAAAGTTTTGTTGTAGACATACACGCATTAGAATACCCTTTATCTCTTTTGTCCTGTTGATAAGAATCTACAAGGCGCGTAATTGTGTTTTTTCTATTTGTTGGAGCTTTTGGATTATAACCAAATGCATACAACCCCGTAAACGTATCAGCAGCATTCCAATCCAAAAGATGTGGAACGTTTCCAAATTCTCCCCAATTTGCACCGGCTAAAGATAATGGATCAACATGGAAAAATGACATGCGTCTTGTATCTCCACTATGACATTGCTCTAAATACTTTTGCACAACAGTTGCCTTTTTCTCATCCTCCAATAAAACTCCCATTGGAGGAACATAGTACATTTTCTCACGCGGCGACATCCAATTACCCTGCTCAGGCTGAATATCCCAGGACAAAAGATTGGAACATGTTGCATACCAATTTGCTCGCAATTGAGAAAAAATAGTTTCAAGTCTCGTCGCATCTCTGCACCACTTATTAATTTTGTCTATAACCACATAATCCTGTTTTTCAACCAAACAATTATCATAACCTTGGGAAAATAAATCATAAAAGCCACTCCAAAGTTGATTGCTATATGGATCGACAACCTGCCCTTCAAACAAATTTGCCAGGTATTGAGAAAAAACAACAAGAGGATCAAAAGAAAATCGAACTAACGAGTGATAATCTTTGTCGTATTTACAAGTCCTCAAAAGCCTTCGGTACTCTTGTTCAACTTTAGTAGTTGCCTGATCAACCAACTTTTCTTCTTGTTTTTCAAGTAATGCTTTAAGTTTTTCAAAAAAAACAACCTGAAAATCGCCAACACTCATACTACTTATATCTGACAAAGCATGACCCAGGATAAAATCATACATTTCTTGGCGAAACGCCGTTTCTAAAGCAAAGGACTTTATAAAATCATCCCGTTGATGCTCCAGAATTAAACACAACTCTTGGTAGCGATTTACAAAAGGTTGAAACAGACTTGCATTTCGTTTAAAAACTTCGCTAAACATAGATTTCAACTGTTGCAAAATAAAATGCATACGAATGTTTTCTCGAGAAGACCTGGGATACATCCCCATAAAATCAACAAACATAACCTTTTTAATCCCGGCCTGTTTTAATTTTCCGGTTATATCCGCTAAAAAAGAATCAAGTGTCATCGGAATAGAAATACCACTAAAAAGAATCTGCTCCGGTTCAACAACTTTTAAGCCACATGAATGAGCCCCCTCCAAACTTACCAGAACTCTAAGCTTTAAGGTCCGTTTATTAAAAATAAAATCACCACCGTTATAAGAAAACGGAATCCATTCAACGTCATCCAACCCTAAAGAAACAACATTCTTACAATAATGGTCAGCCGGATTAGTGCTAACATTGAAAGACAAGTCACTACCTTTAGCACATTCTATTTTTTCAGAAAATTCATCTATATAATTTTCACAAGAACTTTCAACATGCCGCCGAATTCTATTTTTTTCATCTACCGAAAAACTTTTTACTGTTTCAATGTCAACATAAACAAGCCCTTCCGGCTTACACAAAAAGTGACTTATCTGAGCCGGCAAATCCATAATAAAAACATCATCTTTAAACTTGTACAAAACACCTCTTTGCGATGATGAATTATCTACGCGTTCGTATTCTTCAAAACTGTCACCAAATTTGCCCCAGTTTTGAAGATTTCCCAAAAGAGTACTTTTACCAACCCCATCAACAAAACTGCAAAATATGTACACAGTTGATTGGTTTTCGACAGGGTTTAAAAGTTCTTGGAACCTCTTAACAAAATTCTGAGCTCCCTCGGTCGCCTCCTTTTTCTGAAGAGAAAAAACTTCAATAGGATATGTTATATCCGGCCCTACAAAAAATTTCAATAGCGGAACACTTGACTCTAGAGCATATCGAGCATAATCAATTGAAAAAAGAATATCTTGTGTTGCAACAAGTTCATTATATGAATTTTTTAAAACTCCAGCATAAATTGATCGCCAAAAATTAATAAGTCGCTTTATAGTGCTTTTGCTATCGCCAGACACCAAGGTCTTTTCTAATTGATCCCTGGCCCGTATCACAAAATCAAAATCTTCGCCAAAAGCCTCTTTTTGAAATATAATCGCTTGATCATCAAACAAATCTACTCGTCCTGGCAGAACATGCTCAAACGTGGGATCTTTTCCAGGATGTAACCTAGAGTAAATCCAACTAACATCTTTTAGCAAAAAACCTGTCATAAAACCAAAAATATTTGCCGGAGCAAAGCTTAACCCTTTAATACCTCTAAAATCAGCCTCGTCATCAATTATGCTCTTTGCAAATGCCGGATATACACCAGGAATTGCACCCTCCTGATATCCAGCGACAACAAGTCGCCCATGAATATCAAAGCCTTTTTTACTTAGAAAATCTTCCAATTGCAAAAAACTTTCACGAGTTTTTTTCAACAAGAAAGGATGGTACGAACGAGTATATCTAGAATGATGAGATGAAATATCACAATTGTTGATAAAGCTTTCTGAAAAGTCACACTCTTCCAGATCCTTTAAAGAATCTTTCGCCAAAAGGAGCGAAAATCCGGCCACACAAATAAAACAGAATGCTAGAAATCTAAATCGCCCAATATTCATCGTATATTTTTTTCTCTTTAGCTAAAATTGATAAAACATTTTTATAACGTCTTAATTGACAATCATACCTAGCCTCATATTTGCTAAAACGAATTCTCTCAAAAACACGCTTTAAATAATTGTGCACAGCTCGCGCTTTTTTTGTATAAAAAGAATATTCTTTTTTGTTATCAAAATTTAACCTCGCACTCTGAACCACATAAACCAAAAGGGCAAAAAGCTGGTCAAAGCAAAACGCATAAAAATCATTATGTGGCGCTAAATTTTTAGATTGCCAATACTCAAATATTGGCTTAAAACCCAACCTTGTTATCGACCTCTTTGAAACCTTAGGACAAAAAACTACAAAAGATTTTTCTACGCTCACAAAAAGATTAGTTAGAAAAAAATCATAAACAAGGCACTCGTCAACCAGATTAAAAAGTTTTTCTTGATATTTCCAATCACTCATTTCCTTACAATCAACACCAAAATAATCCCATGGAGAATGACAAAACACATCAACAAGAGCCGCCCAGGCATCTGTAAACGTTGTTACATCCATTTGAGAAAAAGACCGGCAAACCCACCCTGCCGAAAGAGAGCATTCTTTTAAGTCGCACTTAAACTTTTTAAGAATTTGCTCGCTAGACTGGCTACTTTTTTGCAGCTCCCGATCTTGAGCAGCTGGCAACAAGCTGAACAAAAAAATGACAAGACAAAATAATAAAAGAAATGTTTTTTTCATAACCATAAAAGTTATGCATTTTCATCTACGAGGTTTCCAAAAATCCACATCCGCTCCTGCTCCAAAATCTCTCTTACGCTCCTAATTGTGTTAAGAATGCGAGTTGTAATCGGGGAATCTTCAAAGTTAATTTCACTAAGCCCGTAGATAAACTCATTTACCCGTTGAGTAATAAATTCAGATGTGCTTGGCAAAGCCTTTTTACACTCCACCTGGTATTGTACAAAAGCCAATATAGCTTCTGTATTTTCAACAATTCTTCCGACATCAATTTTGATCTTTTCAAGACAATACTCCAAAGTTGCACTATCTCCAAATTGACGTTGGCACAATATAAGCTCTCCAAGTTTATCAAAGTCTCTAAGTGTTGAATTGTAAAGGCTCAAAGTCCTTTTTTCTATACTGGAAAATGATAACCGATCAATCTGCCGATCCACAAAATCAAAACCCTTTTTACCAACACTCCAGACAACACTTCCGGCAACAGAAAAACCAAGTAACACAAGAATGTCTTTACCTATTTTTTTCGTAGCGCCTGTCCAGGTTTTTCCCCACCACAACGGAGAAATTAAATTACCCCACTTAAACCCTTGCTCTTCTTGCAAAAGAGAGGGGTTTTTTTCTCTTATAGAACGCAACAGAGTGTTGGTCTCATGGACTAACTCACCAAGATCACCAAGCTCAACAGATGTTAACGGCATAGGGGCTTTAACAGGTTGGTCAAGCTCAACAGACATATTGGAAGCAACAGAAGAATTTAGAGCAGAATTTTTACTCCAAGCATAAGCACCAGCGGCAAGGCACGACGCTGCCACAACGGTTCCTATTGTCCACTTAGCATACTGCTGTTTTTTTACCTGCTTGCACAGCTGATTGTACTTTTTAAGAACTCCATCCTGCGTTACACATGGAAAATCAACCAGAAGAATATCTACAGGTCTGGCAACACAATGAAACATAAAAGCAACTAAAAAAAATATTTTATTTCTCGTCATCACTTATGCCCCCGAGCCAAACATTGAGCTTCCACCAAACATGGAGGACGAAGAATCAAATCTTTGTTGATCTTGAAGCCCAGGTTTTAGAAATTTGATATAACCCTTCTTGACTGTCGTTGTTGCAACTTTTTCATCAATCAAAAACCCAAGGTGTTCAAATGTATCACAAATTCTTATAAGCAATCTTTTTACATGTTCCTTGTTAAGCTGCTCAAAGCTTTTAGCCGATTCACAAGAATTAATTACCGTATTAAGATACTCGACCAAAATTTCTACGTAAGCAACAATCTCTTTGCACCTTGTTAAAGAAAATTTATCAGAAAGGCCTCTGGCCATCTTCTTAATACGAGGACTTTCCCCATTAAGCTTATTTACGTAGCAAGGCAAAGATTCCTCAAGTGCCGAAATAATCATTTCCAGCTCCTTTTTGGTCGTCAGAGCAAGCAACTTCCACTCTTCGTCTACCTCTACCTCTTCTTCATCATCTAAAATGCGCAAGCGTTTTTCTCTGGCCAACACCGTACCTGCAGTTTGAACTACCAGCGGTTTAATTGTCCTGTACGACTTGTTATTAAGAGCGGCTAAATAATTCCAAGAAAGGGTTTCCGTTCCGTAAATTATCCTTTCCCATGATCGTTTTGCAAGGCGACCACATGATATGAGCCATTCTGGAACATTTTTGAAAAAACGATTTACTATTATTTCCGCAACAGCAGCTTCAACACCAAGCATAATTCCATTATTTACAGCTGTTGTTGTTGCGGACATCATAGGCCAACGAATTGCAAACGACTTATCTGCAAGACGACGAGCACACAGACTTCTTTTATCCTTAACATGGTCTAATTTTTTCTCCCAGCCTCTCTTTTCTGCATTACTCCACGAAGCATCATACTCATCACTCAAAGCTCTTTCTTGGGCTTCATAATCACGATTTTTCTCATGCAAAAAATCTATATCTTTAAATTCTTCTTCTGCATGCTCCGCCACATTTTTTTGAGCCCCCATTTCACGGTACAGCTTAAACTGCATGGCACGATCGAGATTAAAGCCACTGCCTCCCCCACCGTTCATACCAAGATGCGAGCCAAATCCTGCACCATAATCCATTGGGTTGACACAAAAAGAAACTGTAAATAAAAGAAAAGACATAAAAAATTTTCTGAAAAAAGATAGGAATCGTAAATTATTGCAATTCACCTATAGACTCCATTTTAAATTTAAAGGGTTACATTAAATTTGCCACTGAAAATAACAACGATTAAGTTTATAGTCTACATAATAAAAATTATTTTTAAAGGCCAAACAAAAAAATACCCTTTTTTTAAAACACTTTTAAGCTATCAATCAGAATTGTTACAGGCCCATCATTCAATAAATCTACTTTCATATGAGCACCAAAAATTCCATTTTGTACTTTTTCGTACTGTCTTTTAAAACAAGAAAAAAAATTATCAAATTCTTTTTTTGCCTTGTCAGGATTCATAGCTTGCTGATATGAAGGACGATTTCCCTTCCTGCAGTCTCCATACAATGTAAACTGCGAAACAAGTAAAATCTCACCAGAAATATCAACAACACTTTTATTCATTACGCCTTGCTCATCGTCAAAAATTCTTAGTTTTAAAATCTTATTTATCGTATAATTAAATTCTTCTTTTGAATCTTCATGAGTTAGCCCAATCAAGACAAGCAGCCCATTAGAAATCTTAGAAACAACTTTATTATCAACCTCGACAGACGCCTTAGAAACTCTCTGAACAACCGCTCTCATTATTGCGACCCTTATTGAACTTTTAAATTATTAGCAACTCGTGTAATTTAGTCTACATTGACGGAAAAAAATCAAAACCCTAAAAAGGAAAAGCATGAAGAAATACACTCTGGCCTTGTTGTTCACAATGTTAACGTATTCATCCACTACACACCCAGACCAAGTGATAAGAACAGTGTGGGACTCATTGTGGAAAAATCTTTCCGTCTCAACAAAAACACTTAATTTGTCTAATGATTTTTTTGAAACATTTGAAGAATGCAAAGTACGTCTCAATTTTTTATGGGAACAATACCCTGCCTCACGCCCTCATATTGTAAGCTTGGTCAATGGTGTAGTTAAGCACGAAAACAGATTCAGAAAAGCCAGAACAAAATACTGGAACACTTTAAATAAAATAGCAGCTCTTGCAATGACACCTAAAATTGAAACTCAATTTAGCGAAAATGAAATTTTCCTAGAAAGAGAGGTTGTCATTCACAAAACTAAAATAAAATCCGAAGCAAAAAAATATTGGCAAATCCTTAACGAAAACGAAAGTCCACTTCTTTTTAAACTATCCTACTTATTTTTGGAAATAGAAAAGCTATTCCTTTCTGGAAACAGACTTTTTGCCAATGAAGACGACAAAAAAAACTTTGTTGCCAACGAAGTTTACTGGCTTTCAGTTTTAGAAATGAGCATGATTTCTAAGATTCTATCAATTATCAGTCACCCTTTGCCAAAAATGGTTAATGAGAAACAAACACATGAAAAAAAGATAACATCTACTCTCCCTTTCTCCACCGAAGATATATCTTTTCTCACAGCAATTCCTTTTTTAGGAACAAAAAAATAACACTAATAAGTATTTAAAATATTGAGAGATAAAAATGCAACAAAACATTTAAAATTTATTACAACTACTACCAAAGCTACTTACTAAAAAGGGCCAAGAAAACTTGGCTCTTTTTATTTTTCAAACACAGTCGAGACGTTTTTTAAATCTTCGCAACCCAAAAAATGCAAAAACTATAGTTGAAAAAATTAAGGCAAAAACACAAGCCCAAAAATTTAAAAAACCTGCTTGACCCATAAACGGGATTCTCATTCCTTCGTATGTATAAACAAGCGGATTTAAAAGATTAAAATAAGACCAAAATTTTGAGGCCTTGTTTAAAACCATCCAAGAAAATTGGAATCCACTAAACAAAAAAAGCTGTGCACCCCAGCGCATCCAAAACCTGTTATAGCTTGTAATATTTTTTGAATGCACCGCTATAAACAAAATAAAAAATGCATAAAAAATATTAACAATCGGATATATAAGCAAAAACTTTGGAACCGAAACAACGCTAAAGTCAAAACTATTAATGACAAGCAAAATACCAAGCGGAATACTTAATAGATTTAACGCTGCAGCCTTTATTGCATAAGCTAAGGCAATTTTACAATAAACAAGCCAATAACGAGTTGGTAAAACCAAGTCTGAAGATATTGCTTTTACCCCATCCAAATCTGTTACCAACTGACCAGAATCTCCTGCGGGACCCCAAAGACACCAGCATACAATTTGGCCAACCATCATAAAGATTCCATAATCAGCAGGAACACCCAAATGAGGCAAAACATACCCAGCAATTAAAACCCCACTGGCCGTAAGAATTGCAAAATCAATCCATTGGGAAAAAAAGCTATTCCACAAAACCCTTATTTCTCTGTACAAAAGCCAGAAAAAAGTATTAAGCGGTATCTTTATTTTTAACGATTTCATATTTATTTCCTTATAAGTTTTTTTCTTTTTTATCAGTTAACAAGAAAAAGACCTCTTCCAAACTTGTTTTTTTGTATTTCTTTTTCAAGTCATTAACTTGGCCAACTTCGCGCACAACGCCTTGGTCTATAATGCAAACCCTGTCAGATATCTTTTCAACAATATCCAAAAAGTGCGAAACCAAAATAACCGTAACTCCATTGTGCTTTAGCTGCTCAATTTTCTTTAAAAACTCTTTTCGAACCTGCGGGTCCATTCCCACAGTAGGCTCATCAAGAATCACAATCGATGGATCATGAATTAAAGATCTGGCAACTAACAACCTTTGCTTGTATCCTCCAGAGAGAATACCCGGCTTTGATTGTGAGTATTTTTCCAGATCAAATTGTTTTAATAAACCTTTTATGCGCTTATCAATTTCATCTTTTGACATAGAAAAATAACGCCCTGCAAAAACTAAGTTTTCCTCAACCGTTAGATCATCAGCAAAGTTTGGACTCTGCGGACAATAACCAAGTAAAAAACGATAATTAATCAGATTCTTATAAATTGATTTTCCTTCGTACAAAACATCACCATCTGTAGGTGGATGTAACGAAGCAATAATCGAAGTTAAAGTTGTTTTCCCTGCCCCATTTACACCTAGCAAGCTTATAATCTCACCACGCTCAATAGAAAATGAAACACCTTTTAGCACCTTTATAATCTGATTTTTTGCTTTAAAGTTTTTTACAACTTCTTTTATTTCAAGCAATTTTTTCGGCATAGCAAATACCTCCTTGCATACCATAATTTCATGCCCAGTAAATACATGCAAAAATCTACACGCAAAACTGCGAACATTAATAAAACAAAATTAAGAAATTGGAATTTTAATCTGATTTAAACCGTACCAGGTTTAATTAATGATTCTCAGATTATAAAGGTAATTAATTGACATGAATAAACTCCCGGAAAAATTTTTAAAAAATAAACAACAAAATTTGGAAAATGCTTAAAAGACTTTTTCGTTAGTCGTTAACATATTCTTCTCCCGAAAGTTTTAGTGGTATAGAAAAGAATTATAATACTAATTCTCAAGTTACAATAAATTTACTAATTGTCAAGAACAAAAAGTGGGATGGAAACAAAGCACCACCCCACAAACAATTTTCAATAAAACATAGAATCTTTTTTTTAATACTAAATTATAGCTTAGCCATTTTATTCGCCACCGTCTTCGTCGTCTGAATCAGAATTATATGGAGGCAATAAATCAGCCTCCTGCGCCGGACCAACTGGCGGAACCACAACTGGTGGCGGTGCTGGAACTAGTAGAGGTGCTGGAGCAGCAGGACCAACCACAACAACTTGAGGTAAAAAGTTAACAGCTTGAGCTGCAAAGAAATGAGGCCCAACAACAATACGTTGGGGTCCAAGTCTAGACCCAGCCTGTAACATCGCATACGCCCCTTGCTCAACTTCTACTTCAACCCCCGCAGGAATAACAAGTGCCCCTCTAGGCCCAAATTTTGTGCAATACATAGCCCTATACCTGTTCAATAGACTCCTGTCAAAATCAGGAAAAAACTCTTTTACCATAAACCTTGAAATTCTTCCTGCAGAAAAACCTGCAAGAAGCAAAAACCCTCCGAGAATCAAATCCTTTCTTGAAGCAAGTTTTATTTCAGAAGAAACACAAGACAAGCTATGAAGAGCTTTTAAGACCGACAAAACAATTGCCCATCTATTACTAGGAGAAAGAAATGAAGCGCCTAAGGTATAAACAAAACAATAGAAACTCTCTTCCAGAAAACGAATCTGGCCTTCAATAGCTCTAACCCGTGATTGCGTAGTTACAATTTCAGATAATGATGTAACATGCCCCTCAAGAGCCGTAACATAGTCATCCTTAGTGCTACTAACATCTGCACTAAAATTAACCGTGCTTGTACCAAACAAACCTGATAATAAAATACATAAAATTAACTTTTTCATTTTTTATAACCTCCAAGTTTCAAAACAAAACTACTTATTAACCATTTTCTTCATCAACATCCTTAGATTCATGGTCAATAACTTCCGAACGTTTAACATATCCAAGCTGTTCAAACAACGGTCCTCCAGCGGCTCTTAAAAGCGGACGAATATTTGTAACGCTTCCCAAGTTTTGAAGCTTAACCTGCCTGTCTACGGGAATATTAACAATTCCATCTTCATCAACATCACCTAAATCAGTACCACCAACAATTGATCGCTCAACCGTAGCATCAAACCTCAAGGGGCCTGTACCAACAAGCATATTAGAACCATATATAGGAAAAAATGAAGCCCCTGGAGCGACAATAGTAAACGACCCAGGTTGAGCAATAGAAACAACACCAGAAGGAATAACAAGCTCTCCTTCAGGTCCTCTCAAATCACATCTTTCTATCGCATCTCTAAATTTTAAATTTTGATCATAAGCTGGACTAAAAACTGAACACGCCATCCTAAGAAGCCTTCCACAAGAACCTAATAAATAATAAGATGCTTCAATTAAAACGATTGAAAGAGCAACGTTTGTTACACGAGGCCTTGTTACATTAGAATCTATATGTTTATTAAGTAAAATAAGTAAAATCGGTAAGCCATAACCATATCTAGAGAAATCTGGTTTTAAAATATTGAAAACCGCCTCAGAGGCTGTTGATGAATGATAACCTTTTTTTACAGCCTTTACCGCAAAGATAGCAGCAATAGCACTCGCCGCACCTATCATACCGCTTCGCGTATTTATAGGACCAATATCGCCTGAAGCCCCAAAACTAAAGGTGTTTGAACCAAATAAACCTGATAATAAAATACATAAAATTAACTTTTTCATTTTTATAACCTCCAAAAAATACAATATAATATCAACACACTATTGTGCGCCGGATGAGCTTCCCTTATTAAAACTCCACAATACAAGCTCCCGAAAACCCCTAACCGCCAAGCAAGAAAGCAAGCAAATTCCAATTCTTTTTGCAAAAACTTTACTCTCAGACTCTTTGTCGTCTGGCTTTCCAACGACAGAACTTACCAAGCTAACAACCCCAATAGGTAAAACACCTATTGTAAAAGAATCAAGAAGAGCATCTTTATGAGTAGAATCTAATAAACATCGAACACTGGAAGAAAGAACAATGGCGCACATTAAGCCATTAGAGAAACCTTTCTTATAGGCTTTGTCTGGAGAATCAGATGCGGCAAAACTGAATGTACTTACACCCAAAAGACAAGATAATAAAATAGATAGAATTGCTTTTTTCACAGTGATAACCCCCACCAACAAATAATAACCTCTATAATAACCTAATGGTAACAAAAAACACCAAATTGTCAAATAGAAGCCAACGCGGTGGCGGAGTTAATTTCACATAGAAAGGCCAGACTGGTTGCCTGTCATATTAACAGCAGCCCTCATTTGCAGCCACCGCTTGAATGATTCGCTTCGTCTTGAGACATTATCAACGAATGCCTGATTTTGTGATTCTTTGAGGTAGTAATTAAAAAAAGACACGGCTGCCTTGTTTACTCTATCAATTACCTTATATGAATCAATATCGCCTATTCCAAGAATTTTCTTTAATGGACTTTTAAGCAAAACAAAATCAGAAAAACCAAAATGCCCAAGGCCATTAAACATATCGACAAAACAAAATTTGTGATAAGAACAAAACTCCAAAAAGGCTTTTCGCTTATTAGAAACATCCTTTGCGTTCAAACCAGTATTGATCGAACCTGCTGATGCAAATAAAACAAAAACAGGTTTGTCTTTACCATCTTGCAAATTGGATTTCTGTGACCATCCGTCAAGATCAACAATCGCTTTTACATTTTCAAGCTTTAAGCCCAACTTCAAAGCCGCAACTCCACCTAAGCCATGCCCAATTAATCCAATATTGTTAAGGTCCAATTTTTTATAAAACATATTTTCCGGATTATTGGCTCCAATCGTTAATGTTTCAATAGCAAACTTTATATCATCGGCCATTATTTTGGATTTTTCTTCTACCCACTTCTTTTTTGAAATAGCCTTATCTATTCTTGATGAAAAAACCAAAATTCTATCGGGAAAATACGTAAAGCCAGAAATATGGGTATGATCAATAGAAACAACCAAGTATCCATGGCTTGCCAACTCATAAGCAATATATCCATAATTTTCCTTCATAAGAGGATAATCATGCGAAATAATTATAACCGGCATAGGCTTTTCTAAATCTGCAACGGGCGAATCTTTAAGAACAGGAGTCTCTATAGAAAAGAGAAGGCTACTCAAAAATGTAGGCATTAAAAATTGGCGAGACAAATCTTTTTCAAATAACTCTAGCTTATTATTTATATATTTTTTTTTACTTCCAACATCAACAGCTGATGGATACCAAAATTCTGCCATGATTTTTCTATTGGGCTTTAGAAAATCGGTTGTTTCTTTTGAATGTGGCTCGTTTCTATTTTTGTCTTCCCAACAAATTTGCTCCGACCCTACAGAATATTTACCCGAAAGACTAGGAAACGGTTTAAACAAGGGGGAATAATAATAAACAACAGAAGATATAGTAACGACAATAACAATAACTACAATTATTAATATTCTTTTTAAAAGACTCACTACAACCCCTGACAATTTATAATTTAACCAAGTTTAAACAAACAAAATGGTACTCCCTTTTTACAAAAAAGAAACCCCCGCTTTTGCGGGGGCAAGTGGTTTTTACTTAACATTTTTTTGTGCAACCCTTTGACCAAGCTCCTGATCTAAAAGATACAAGCCTTTTTTGTCATTTCCAACCATCTCAAGCTTATTAACAATAGCATCAGCTGAAGACTCTTCTTCAACCTGCTCTGTAACAAACCACTGCAAAAAATTTTCAGTTGCAAAATCTTTTTCCTGCCGTGCAACATCAACAAGATTATAAATCAATTTAGTTACTTTTTTTTCATGAGCAAAAGCATCTTTAAAAACGTCCAACGGTGATTGCCACTCTGTTTTTGGTGCGTCAATTGCAGTCAATACAACTTTTCCAAATCGCTCTCCAACATACACAAAAAATTTATCCGAATGCGCAAGCTCTTCTTGAGCCTGCAAACTCATCCAATGCGCAAATCCACTTAAATTCACAGATTCAAAATACGCCGCCATTGACTTGTACAAATATGCAGAAAAAATTTCCGCGTTTATTTGCTTATTCAGAACCCGTTCCATGTTTTTTGATAATGCCATAATACCCCTTTTACTGATCAATAAACTATAAATATTTAACCTCTAAATATTTTATCATGTTACAAAAAATTTCCCATAAACCATAAATAATCTTGCTAAAATTTATTGATTCTTTTAGAATGTGCATCTTGTAATAGAAAAGTGCATTCATTAACCATACAAACCACACAAAAGGTATTTAATGAATATCAAAAAATTGTTCTTAGGAGCTATTATGGTCTCTTCGTTCATTTCACAAACATCCGCTCGCGATTATCTTTTTTCATCCGAATCTGTCACAGAAGGACACCCAGACAAAGTCTGCGATCAAATTTCTGACGCTGTTTTAGATGCTAATCTAGCACAAGACCCAAACTCTCGAGTAGCGTGTGAGGTTTTTGCACTCAACGGACATATTTTCATAGGCGGTGAAATTACGAGCAAAGCCAACATAGATATCGTTCAGGTTGCCAGAGACACTGTACGTAAAATTGGTTATACCGATCCTGCATTTGGCCTTGACGCAAACACATGCAAAGTTACAACAATAATGAGCAAGCAGAGCCCAAACATTGCAATGGGCGTTAATTCAGACACAACAAAAGAGCAAGGAGCTGGAGACCAAGGGCTAATGTTCGGCTACGCAAGCGATGAAACCCCAGAGCTTATGCCTCTTGCAATAGATCTTTCTCATAAAGTTACCAAGCGTTTATCTGATCTGCGCAAAGACGGAACACTTGCGTGGGCCCGTCCTGACGGAAAAGCTCAGATAACAGTTAGATACAGAGATGGAAAACCCGTAGAAATTACAACTATTGTTGTATCAACCCAGCATTCACCAGATGTTTCACATGATCAAATTGAACAAGACATAAAAGAATTTGTAATAAAACCAATATGCAAACAATATCTAACAGAAAACACCAAATACTTTATTAATCCAACCGGTCTATTCATATTGGGCGGTCCAGCTGCTGACGCAGGACTTACCGGACGTAAAATTATTGTTGACACATATGGCGGAATGGGACACCACGGAGGCGGATGCTTCTCTGGAAAAGATGCATCAAAAGTAGATCGCTCAGCTGCTTACATGGCCAGACACATTGCAAAAAATATTGTAGCTGCAGGTCTTGCAAATAGATGTGAAGTTCAAATTGCTTACTCGATTGGAATAGCAAAACCTGTTTCAATTTACGTAAGTACATTTGGAACCGGTAAAGTTGACGAAGAAAAAATAGAAAAAGCAATTGAAAAAATATTCCCACTAAAACCGGCCGAGCTTATATCTTACCTCGACCTAAAACGTCCTATATTCCAAAAAACAGCTAGTTACGGACATTTTGGAAGAGATGACGACGATTTCACATGGGAAAAAACTAATAAAGTCGACGAACTTAAAAAGTTACTTCTATAAATTTCATTAACGAACAAACAAAAATCCCGTTCGCGACAGTGCAATGCGAACGGGATTTTGCATATATAAAACTACCGCTAAAAACTCACCTCTTTTGTTACCGTTCGTATCCATTCGATTCGACCTACGGCCTCACTCAGGACGAACGGGATTATTCCCCTTAAAGAAAATTTAATACCTTTATCCATTCGCACTAAAAAGAATGAGCGATAGCTAGTGCAATCGCACGCATTCGAACGGGATTTTTAATATTATAATTACATAGAAGAGAAAATGGCTTCTTTTATTTGTTTGTAAGTTTCACTCTTAATTATCAGCTGACCATCAACATAGTCAAAGGCATCCAAATTTCTAACAGACTGGTAAGAACCAGCATCAGCTATAAAGAATAGCAAAATTAACGTAAAGAAATCTTTAATAGATAAAACCGTTTTCCCTGCCTGTTCAGCAAGTTTTTCTAACCCTTTCTGAGCAGAAATCTTCTCTTGTCTAATATCCCCCATTATGTCATTTTCAACAAAGGTAATAGCTAAGGTTATAGTCTGATTATTAAAGCCAAGTCTTTTCATAACACTTTTTATAATTTTTGCAGAATACTCATGTTGCAAATTCCTATCTCCCAAGGCTAGGGCAAATGGCTTTCCAATATCATGCAAAATTATAAACAATCTCATAAACTCTTTTGCAGATATTCCACCAACATCAATGTGATCAATATCAAAAAATTTATATTGGTCTTCTAAAGTTTTAAACGACTTTTGAACATGTGTTCTTATGGTATTAGCACAAAGAACTCCATTGCTTCCATCAAAAAAAGATTTTAATTCAAAGTTTGTTTCTAAATGATTAATAATTTCATCAGCAGAAACATTCTCTTTTTTTAAAATAGTGTCCAGTTGGTCACGAACATACAAGTCTGGCTTCTGTGAACACTGAAGCAAAGCAGCAAATCCACAAAAGCAAACAAAGGTGACTTGAATATAAAAATTTGTTTTTGTAATCAAAACAATTTACTCTTTCGCTATGAAAAAAAAGACAATAGATGAAATTATAAAATTTGCGAACAAGTATACATTAATTGACGTTCGTGCTCCAGAAGAATTTAAAAAGGGACACATTCCATTGGCACAGAACATACCCTTGTTTTCTGACCTCATGCGCAAACTTGTTGGCATAGAATACAAGCAAAAAGGTAGAGAATCCGCAATATCATTCGCTCTTGAAAATATTGGATCTACCCTTCCGTCACTTGTAGAAAAAGCAAAAAAATTAGGAATCAAAAAGCCATTTTGTATTTACTGCGCCAGAGGAGGAATGCGCAGTAGCAGCATGGCATGGCTATTTGACCTATTTGGCTTAAACACAACAGTAATTATTGGAGGATATAAAAAATTTAGAAACTGGACCATAAAACAATTTGATGTTCAAAAAAAAGTTACTGTTCTGGGAGGAAAAACAGGATCTGGAAAAACACAGCTTCTTAAGTATTTTAAAAACAACGAAAAGCAAGTAGTTGATCTAGAAAAACTAGCCCAACATAAAGGATCTGTGTTTGGCGGAGATAAAAACAAACAAAAGACACAACAACAATTTGAAAATGACCTTGCTCTAGAGTGGTTCCTATGTAATCCAGTCAGGCCCATATGGATAGAGGATGAAAGTAGAAAAATCGGGTCAGTAACTATACCTGAGGGAATCTGGTTGCAAATGCAAAATGCCAAAGTATATTTCTTGCAAACTACCCAAGGAATAAGAACAAAAAATATAATAAAAGAATACGGAACGCTAGACAAAAACTTTTTATTGAATGCATCCAAAACAATTTACAATCAACTTGGAGACCAAAAATACAGATGCGTGGTTGATGCAATAAAAAACGATAGTCTTGAACGCGCATGCAAAATTTTGCTTGATTATTATGACAAAAAATATGAATTTGGAATTCAAAAGAAAAAAAACGTGCACTATATAACAAAAAAACAATTGCTTGGAGAGATTGGAATATGAAAAAAAGGTTTATTCTTCTAATTTTAATTATTTTTTCAACAAATATCACCAATACAAAAAAGGGGCCTCTAGAAATCTGGATACTATCTCAAGAAAAATATTACAATAGTTATTCGAACAGACAAATGAAAGCAGAGGCAAAAAAACAAAATATAAATGTGAAGCTTGTTAACGCAGGCGAAATTGACATCATAGAGTCAGTTCCACCTACTACAAATACAACTCTACCTGACTGCCTACTAGTAAGAATAGGCTCAGATCGCAAAGAACGTGCCCTTGCAAAAAACCTTGAAACAAAAGGGGTCCTAGTAATAAATAAGGCTGATGCTATGAAAAAGTCATCCAATAAATTTGAATCCATGCAGTATATGGCAGCAAACAATCTTCCTATACCAAAAACAATACTTGCAAGTTTTCCAATCGACATAGAAAAAATAAAAAAATACTTTGGTTTTCCTGTAGTCGCAAAAAGTTGCTATGGATCTCATGGAAAAAAAGTTATGTTGTGCAGAAATGAAAAAGATATACAGAAAACTCGAAAGTTAACTGGAGAAAACAACGTAATTTTCCAAGAACTTGTTTCAGATAGTTATGGTAGAGACATTCGTGTTTTGATTATTGATGGAAAAGCCGTTGGAGCAATGTTAAGACAAGCCCCTCCTGGAAAATTTAAGTCAAATTTTTCCGCTGGAGGATCAGTTAAACAATTCAAACTAACTCCACGAATAAAAAAACTCGCAGAAGATACAGCAAAAGCGCATGATTTAGAAATTGCTGGAGTTGATATTTTATTCGACGGAAACGATTACAAAATTTGTGAAATTAATTCCAATCCAGGCATAAAAGGATTTGAACAAGCAACACATATGAATATCTGGAAAAAAATATTTACATGTATCAAAGAAAAATTTAAAAACTAATTTGAACTTTTATTTCACAGAACCAAACTCAATCATAACCGAAAACATCACAGCCTTTTAGGGCATAATATTCTGCCATGGTAACACGCCGCATCCTTTCATCTTTAATCGGTGACACATCATGAGACAAAGGTTTAAACGTTATTACAACACTTTCAAGAGGATTCGGATACAAGCGTTTAAGCTCATCGGCAACGCATCGATACGCTGTTATTTTTTTAAACCAAGACCAACAGGCTCCAGCCAAACTATTAATATATACAGCCGCCTCACAAGTCCTTCCAGAAGACCCACATACTTGTATAAAACTCAGGTTGAAAGCAAGAACTCCTGGGAATTCATCCAACAATAGAAAATCCCTACGCAAACCCTCGCCACCTTTACAATCATCAACCAAGCTACCAACAATAACAAATAAACGTTTAATATTAGCACAAAGCGATTGAAGTTCACTCAACTTATATGACGCCGGCCCAACAAACTGCGAAGCCACCTCGCCTGCAAACCTTTCAGCATCGTCAAAACAATACTTAAAAGACTCCCCAGAGGATGCAGACCAAGAATTAAAATTAACAAAAGCAAACAATACAAAAAATAAAAAAAACTTTTTTTTCATTTCACTATTACAATTATTCATCATCACCTAAAACATCACAGCCTTGTATGGCATAATGTTCCGCCATGGTTATACTCCACGTCTCTTCATTTTTGAGTGGGGCGACACTATCTGACAAAGTAGCTCCAAACATTATTTCAACACTTTCAAGAGGATTCGGATATCGGCACCCGAGCTCATCAAATACACATTGATAATTTGTTATTTTTTGTAACCAGCACAAACAAAGATTAACTAAGTCATCGATCTGTGTACTTGGGACAGGACACGCCTTAATACAACCACATTGTCTTATAAGACGCAAGAATCGACGAATTAACTTTGGAACACCCCTCAAACGCACACAGTCTACAAAGAAGTCCATCCCCCCGTCACAATTTTCAACCACAGCAGAAAGTTCTCCAAGTTGGGCACAAATTCTTTTAGCTTCATTTAATTGATCGGCTTCCCGCCCTATAAATTGTAAAGCCACTCTACCAACTAACTTACCAACAACATCGAAAGGTCTATCCGAAACTGGAGATGCAGACCAAGAATTAAAATTAACAAAAGCAAACAATACAAAAAATAAAAAAAACTTTTTTTTCATAAATTTACGAATCTCCACAAAAGAAATATATATCAATTAAAACAATAAACAGTATTTACAAATATTTACTTCACTCATCTTCTTCGCAAAGGTCCAGAAATACTGATGAATCTGCACCATCAAAAGATAAAACCACATCTCCAGCTTTCGGATTTTTAAATGGAAAATAATCATCTGATCTATCAAATCTATCTACTCCTGTTAATGTAATATTATCAAGAGGATGGCAAATCCTTGGAACCTCTCTTATTATTAATTCCAACCAAGATGAACAATATGAAGCCAAGGCATCTGCATACTCTCTTACACCATGACGATTTCCAGCACCCCTGTGTTGTTCTATAATCCCGGCATAAACTTCAACAATTGACGGCATTCCTTCTAGAGTCCTAAAGTGACCACCAAATTTTTCAGCACCCTCGCCAGTCAAAACCAAACCACCAACAACAGAAACAAGATGCTTAAGCCTTGCACAAGACTCTTTGGCCTCTCTTAATTTTGTCACGGCAGCCCATTCAATTCCGAGTTCAGACCTGTCTATTTTTACACGACAGGAACCAAAGCCCTCTTCACAACTAATCACCCGGGATGCTAATGAACTAGGCCAAGGCGCTGGCCAAAAATTAAAATTAATAAAAAGAAAAAAAATAAAAAGGATGAAAACCTTTTGAAGCTTCATACACTACCTAATCACAGCCTATATAAATTAAAAAAACCAACATTTGGCGAGTATAACAATAATAAGCAATACTTACAAAACAAAGCCCTTACTCAATAAGACTATCAAACAGAGTCATAAGGACCAGCTCCAAACAAGTCTTCGGTAAACTCTGTCCCCTCTGTATTTTTTACATAGTCTACTATAGACATCTTTTCTGAACCTCTACACATGTAACGGGACGGTACCCCAAGCTTGCCGTAGTGCTGAATAGCCACCTCCAGAGCCCCAACCCTTCCACTGGCAGCAGAAACAACATCAAATGTTTTTTTTAGGTCTGCTTCCATATCAGAAAGTTTTTTGTCAAGCTCTGCTGCGGTAAGAGCCGCCACATGAACATCCGGCCTTCTAAGCTTTTTTGAAAGCCTTACAGTTTTTTTACTGCCGGCTCTACGCCTCTTTGTTTTAGGTGGCGCCTGCAAAGACACACAAAATAACAAAAATCCTAACCATATAAATGTTTTTAAATTTTTCATAGAACCTCCACTAATTTTATAAAAAATCCCTAAGATATTTTCCTGTACAACTGTCTTCGTTTTTTGCAACTTCCTCCGGTGTGCCTTGAGCAACAACCAATCCTCCTTTGTCGCCACCCTCTGGACCAAGATCAATAAGATAGTCAACCGTCTTTAAAACATCCATGTTGTGCTCAATAACAATCATAGAGTTTCCTTTGTCCACAAGCGTATTTAAAACTTTTAATAATTTTTTAATATCATCATTATGCAAACCTGTTGTCGGCTCATCTAAAACATATAACGTATTTTTTCCTCTTTTTGCCAACTCATCAACCAGCTTAATTCTTTGTGCCTCTCCACCAGATAAAGTTGTTGACGGCTGCCCTAGCTTGAGATAGTCAAGGCCAACATCACATAACAAATTCAATCTTTTTGCAATGCGAGGATGCGCCTTAAAAAAGGTTAGCCCTTCCTCTGTAGTCATATTAAGAACATCAGCAACCGACTTTCCCTTGTATTTAATTTGCAATGTCTCACGGTTATATCTGGCTCCTTTACACGAACGACATTCCATAGTTACGTCCGGCAAAAAATGCATAGGAACTCTAATTACACCCTCTCCGGAGCATTCATAACAACGGCCAACCTTCACGTTAAAACTAAATCGACCTTGCATATAACCACGGGCATTACTCTCTGGTAAACTTGAAAATAATTTTCGAATTTCATCAAATACCCCCAAATATGTTGCCGGGTTAGAACGAGGAGTTCTACCAATTGGAGATTGATCAATAACAACCATATTTTCAAGTTGGTCAGAACCTATAATATTTCGGTCATGCCACGCAGAATCACGACGCAACTTGCTAGAAAAATCTCTTCTTAACGCCGGCACAAGTTCGTCAAAAATAAGCGAACTTTTTCCCGAACCAGAAACTCCAGAAATGCCACAAACAAGCCCCAAAGGAAATTCAACCGTTATATCTTTCAAGTTATTCCTGCTTGCCTGCTCCAGGGTAATATACCCACTGGAAGGCCTCCGAACTTTTGGTATTTCAATAGAGTATTCACCGGTTAAATACTTACCAGTGAGAGAATTTTTGTTTTTTGAGATAGCCGCAGATGTTCCCGTCGCAGTAATCATGCCACCATGAATACCAGCAGCCGGACCAATGTCAATAATGTGATCGGCCTGTTTTATAGTGTCAATATCATGCTCAACAACCACAACCGTATTGCCATTATCTCGCAAAGCCTTAAGAGTTTCTATTAATCGATCATTGTCACGATGATGAAGACCAATACTCGGTTCATCTAAAATATATAAAACTCCACTAAGAGCAGAACCAATTTGGGTAGCAAGTCGAATACGTTGTCCCTCTCCTCCAGAAAGAGTTCTAGCTGTCCTGTTTAAAGTAAGATATGAAAGACCTACATTATGCAAAAACTGTAACCGTTTTACAATTTCAGCAATAGCTTCGCCCGCTATTTCGCGTTCTTTTTCGCCAACATTAACATTTTTGAAAAATTTTAAAATTTCATCAATCGATGAATCACACAAGTCGTAAATATTTTTACCATCAACTGTAACCGCCATAGCCTGAGGACTAAGTCGCTTTCCAAAACAGACATGACACGTTTTTTCCTTCATATATTTTTTGCCAAAAACCTCAGGATACTTACTTTTCCAATGATCTCGGTCATTCTTCTCCCATGGCCATTGCTGAACAATTCCTAATCCATGACACTGCTTACACGCACCAAGAGGAGAGTTAAATGAAAAATGTCGCGGCTCTAGCTCGGGAAAAGACTGTGCACACTTTAGGCACATGCGCCGCGAAGAATACAAATACTCCTTTTCATTCTCAGAAATTTTCACCGTGTTTACAGCGATAGCAAATGATTTTTCAATTGATTCCTGCAAGCGAGACATTGAGTTTTTTTCAACTGTTATCGCATCAAGCAAAATATCAATTGAATGCTTGTACGTTTTGCCCAATTTTAAATTTTTTATCTCATCAACATTTTTAAACTTGTACTGTTTTCCGTCAATCTGAAATCTATACATACCACTAGAAAACAACTCCTCAAGTTGATAAACAAACTCACCTTTTTTTTCAATGACAATTGGGGCAGAAATAACAATTTCTTTTCCACGCATTTTTTCAATAATCATAGCAGTAATATTGTCTGGAGTTTCTTGGCAAATTGGATCTCCACAATCTGGGCAATGAGGCTTTCCAATACGAGCAAACAAAATCCTTGAATAATCGTAGATTTCTGTGATTGTACCAACAGTAGAACGTGGATTTGACCCAACAGTTTTTTGCTCTATAGCAATTGAAGGACACAACCCATCAATTCGGTCAAACTCTGGTTTTTTTTCAATGCCCAAAAATTGCCTAGCGTATGAGGAAAGGGATTCCATGTATCGTCGTTTACCCTCCGTATATAAAATATCGAGAGCCAACGAACTTTTTCCAGATCCAGACGGACCCGTAATTACAGTCAGTGTATTTTTTGGAATAGATACATCTATATTTTTTAGGTTATGCTCACGAGCACCATAAACATGGATATAATCTTTATTTTTTTTAGATAACAGGCGCTTTGAACACACCTTACTATCTCGTTCCATTTAACCCCCCATACAAAATAATCCGGGATACGAAATGATAAAAGCCTTACTGTTAAGTCTATCAGAATTAAAAAAAAACGTAAGATCTTGGGTATTTTTGCCAATTAACAATCTAACTTGTAAGCCAAATACCAAAACAATATCACAAAAAATAAAAATCTTTGTTAACAAAAATTTTGCACACCGCCCTTTTTTGTTATAATGGTCTGATAATGTGGTGAATGTAGCTCAGTTTGGTAGAGCACCAGATTGTGGCTCTGGCGGTCGTGGGTTCGATCCCCACCATTCACCCCATAATTTTTTGAAATCTTTGCGATAAATATCTAATCTTACCAGAGCCATATACAACAACAATAAACTTGCAACGGGAAGAAAAACATTTTAGAATTAAGTCGCATCGAAAAGTAAGCGTCGGGGCGTGGCGCAAATGGTAGCGCACTCGCTTTGGGAGCGAGGGGTTGCCAGTTCGAGTCTGGCCGCCCCGACCATTTTTATAATCCCTTTTTAGAAACCTATAAATTATGAAACTTCAAACAAAAATTGTATCGTTTTTAGCTGTTTTGGTCGTATTCAGCTTTACACAACAATGCCACACAACAATGGAAAATGAATTGTTAAAACATGTTTCGAATGGAGACTATAAAGAAGCTAAAGCCCTACTTCAACAAGATGTAGACAAAAACAAAAAAAGCCTAGAAACTGGAAATACCCCCCTTCATATTGCGGTAATAAAAGGATTTGAAAATATAGTTGAACTACTATTAATATTCTGGGCCGACCCACACAAAAAAAATTATTACAATGAAAAACCAATCGATATCGCAAAACAAATATATACGGCCGCTGTAAAAGAAAAAGATACAGAAACAACAATTATTTATAGTAGAATTATCAAAATACTGAGTCTTTACACAATTCCAGAAGGTGCAAGTAGACGTTAAAGTTAATAATTTCCCAAAAAAAGAGAAGTTTCAAACCATCCATTTTTTTCATATCTTTTTTTAGACTTTTTTCCCTCTGTTCCGATTAGCATTTTTTCCAATGACTCCACTTTTCTAACAGAAAGAAAAATAAGTGCCGGCACCCATTGTGTCCACCCTATTTTTTTTCGTATATCTCTTTCATCCGCTTTACACCCCAACAATGAAATAGAAAAGCAAACAAAAATCAAAAATGATAAAAACAATATTTTCTTCACAAGCTTCCCTAGAAAATTTTAAAAATAATCCAAACTATTTTTTTATTATACTATTAAAAAAAAGCAATTAAGTCTTTTTATAACATATGATTACTAAGCCTAGAAGCAGTCTTAAACAAAGTTTTTGCCAAACAACACAAAAGCTAGTACTGTTGTAACATTAAAAAACAAGGTGGATAAAGTTATGCGAAGATATTTAAGATACTTTGACTGGGCAAGTTTTTTTCTGGTTTTGGCAATCTGCACAATTGGATTAGCATTTGTTTTCAGCGCAACATATCAACCAGACAGACCTCTTTCAATTTTTTTCAAAAAACAACTTTTTGGAATTTTATCTGGAATTGTAATTTATTTTGTAGCGTCACTTATAAACCACAACACATTCTGCAAGCTTGGGCATAACACAAATTATTTGGTTATCGCCCTTCTTGTTTTCACAAAATTAAAAGGCTCAATTGGAATGGGTGCACAGCGTTGGATAAATTTATTTTTCTTTAAGTTTCAACCTTCTGAACTTGCTAAGCTTTTCTTTTCACCCTTTATAACCTATCACTTTCACACCTATGGACAAACAATAATTCAACGCTTTAAAATTTTTATATATCCTCTAACAATACTTGCAATCACATCATTTTTAATTTTGCGACAACCAGACCTTGGCACTGCGCTGGTATTTTTCTTTGGTGGATTAATTCTTCTTTGGTTTTCCGGAATAAAACGTAGATTTTTTGTCATTCTATTTTTGCTATTTGCCACAAGTGCACCAATTTTATGGAAAACATTAAAACCATATCAAAAGCAACGAATTGCAGTATTTTTAGGATATGGAGACACACAAAAAGAAAGATATCAAATTGAACAAGCAACCATCGCTGTAGGCTCAGGAGGCCTGACCGGCAAGGGATTTTTAAATGGTACACAAAACAAATTAATGTTTTTGCCAGAAGGCCGCACCGACTTTATTTTTGCAGTTTTATGTGAAGAAATTGGATTTCTTGGCGCTATGCTCGTACTTCTATTGTATCTTGCCTTATTCTTGACCATTATTTCCAAAATAAAACGATTTGAATCCAGTCTTGACCAACTGCTTGCTCTTGGGCTAATTGTATACACATTTTTGGCGGTCGCGATAAACATTGGAATGGTTGTCGAACTCCTTCCAGTTGTCGGTGTTCCTCTTCCATTCATGAGTTATGGAGTTAGTCATTTGTGGATTTGTTTTGCCAGCTTTGGCATGATACAAAGTATTGTAATCAGGCAATCATATATTGGTCCAAAATGAAAAATTTGATAAAATTTAGATGTAAGACAAGAACAACAAAAATGTAACATTTTCTTTTGTTCTTTTTCATAAAAACTAAAACTAAGCGAAAATACGAGATGGAAGAAAAAGAATTTGAAGCTATAGACATAGCAGCTCTTCAATCAACACCTGATCCAGAAGAAAATCAGTATGACTTTGTTCCAAGAACATTTGACCAATACCTTGGACAAGCTGAGCTTAAGGAAAAGCTTTCTGTATATTCAACAGCCGCAAAAATGCGTGGTGAGGCTCTTGACCACCTCCTCCTGTTTGGACCACCAGGCCTTGGGAAAACCACCCTTTCAAAAATAATGGCACATGTAATGGAGGTAAACATAAAAATATGTAGCGGACCAATGCTCGAACGCACAGGGGACCTTGTTGCAATTCTTTCTAGCATGCAAAAACGCGATATTTTATTCATTGATGAAATTCACAGACTTCCTACCGCCGTCGAAGAAGTCTTATACGGCGCCATGGAAAATTTTTGTGTTGATGTTGTAATTGGTCAAGGAGTAGGAGCCAAGTCGGTTACCCTTCCCATACAACCATTTACACTTATTGGGGCAACAACCAAAACCGGCATGATCTCTGCTCCGTTACGAAGTAGATTTGGAATAATCGAACGAATTGATTTTTACAACGAACAAGACCTGCAGAAGGTTGTTTTGCAATGCGCACAGTTTTTAAAAGTCTCTATACAAGACAACGCAGCTCTAAAAATAGCCAAGTGCTCGCGAGGAACACCAAGAATAGCAAAAAAAATTTTACGCCGAATACGCGACTTTGCGCAGGTACAAAACAAAAACATTGCGCACGACAAGTTTGTTGAACGGGCGCTTAAGTTTTTAGGAATAGACAATGACGGGTTAAGCAAAGTTGATAATCTTATTTTGAAAAAAATAATAACACATTTTGATGGAGGACCCGCAGGGCTAGATACAATAGCAGCGCTTATAGGAGAAGACAAAGATACAATTGAAACTGTATACGAACCTTTTTTGATGAGAAAAGGCTATCTTGAACGAACAGCCCGAGGTCGACAAATACCATATAAAAGACTAATATATTTAAAAAGAAAATATCTTGGACAGGATACGCTTTTATCCACATAGGAGAAATAAATGTCAGGACACTCTAAGTGGGCCACGATTAAACATAAAAAGGCAAAAGAAGACTCAAAACGAGGCAAAGTTTTTACCAAACTCATTAAAGAAATTACAATCGTCGCCAGAGATGGCGGTGGAGATCCAGCAGCAAACCCAAGATTGCGCGATTTAATAGACAAGGCAAAGCAGGCAAATATGCCTCAAGACAACATCACACGTGCAATTAAAAAAGGTACAGGCGAACTTCCCGGGGTCAGCTATGAACCAATAACATTCGAAGGCTACGGCCCTTACGGAATTGCCGTAATTGTTGAGACATTGACTGATAACAAAAATAGAACCATAGCAGGAATGCGACACAAATTTTCCTCTAAGGGCGGAAACCTAGGCGAAAACGGATCAGTTCTATGGATGTTCAATCAAATGGGAGTAATTCGAGCAATAAGCGAAAACTTTAACGAAGACAGCCTATTAGAAATGCTTATAGATTACGATATTTCAGATATCGAAAAAGAAGATGAAGTATTTGTTATCACAACAGAAAATAAGGCCCTCGGCGCTGTAAGTCAAAAACTAAAAAGTGAAAACATAACAGTTGAAAGCGCAGAGCTTGAATGGGTAGCAAAAACACCAATGGATCTTGATGAAAAACAAACAGAAAAAGCACTAGAATTCCTTCAAGCAATGGAAGAACACGATGACGTGCAAAACGTATATACTAATTTAGGATAAAAAGGAGAATTGATGCTATTAAGCATGACAGGATTTGCAACTCATGAAATTACGTTAACCGTAGACGACATTAAAGTGACAGTTGCAATGAATTTAAAATCACTCAACTCCCGCTATTTTGAGGCACACATAAAAACGCCACAACAGCTTACAAACTTAGAAACAAAAATAACCAAACACCTAAAAAACAAGCTCCATCGTGGTAAAATTTATTGCACAGTATTTGTAGATAATGACGAAGCCTTTAAAAGCGAAATAAACGCATCTATGCCTGTCATAAAAAAATATTTACAAGCAATTGACGAAATGCAAAAAGAATTTTCCGTAGCAGGTAGTATCTCAATATCAGATCTTATAAACCTGCCACACGTTTTTCACGTTGAGGAAAAATCTCTTGATAACAACGCTGAAACTTCAATTATAAAGGCCGTTGAAGAACTTGCGGACAAAGTTATCGTAGTTCAAAAAGAAGAGGGAAACTCTATTTTAAATGACCTCAATAATCGAATTGAAATTATCAAGCAAGAAATTGATAAGGTTGGCAAACTATCAAAAGAAAACCTAGACTCTCATAAAGCTGATTTTGAAAAAAACCTAGGAGCAATAGACAACCAAGAGCTAGCAGAAACAAAACAGGCCATTCTTTACCAACTTCTTGACAAAATAGACATTCACGAAGAAACGGTTTTATTCAACAGCTACTTAAAACAACTATGCAATATTATATCTGATGAAACGGTCGAAAAAGGAAAACGCATTAACTTTACCCTCCAAGAATTAAACCGTGAGGTTAATACAATTTCAGCAAAATGTTCCGACACCTCAATTGGTAAACATTCTATTATTATAAAAGTAGAATTAGAAAAAATGCGAGAGCAAGCACAAAACATCTTGTAGAAGGCATATATTTCTTTATTAAAAACATAACAAATAAATATATTGACAATAGAAATTGTTCTGTATATTTTAGTCTTACAAGCGCCACAGAGCGATTGATTCCATGCACGCACGGGGAATTTTGGGGCAAGGATCTCGAAAAAGAGCAGGAGTAGCTTAAAAAGGGAAGTTATCTGGGGAGAGAATGAATGACAAGAAGTAGAGTTTTGCATATTACATTTTGCTTCTTCTTTTTATTTTCAGACATAATTGGAATAAGTACATATGTCTTCGAGACTGGAGACCCTCTTTCTACAGAATACCTTTCTGAAATTATCCGATTATTAAAGGCCCAACAAGACATACAAAATCTAGTACAAATCAAAGATTTTATTGGCCAACAATGTTCAATAACCACAGCAGGTACATACCTTCTTGAAACTTCAATCTCCTATACCGACCCTGGTGACGGCTCCAATTCAGCTATAAAAATTTGCTCCAGCAACGTAATTTTGGATTTAAACGGTCAACATATAACATTCTCCAGTTCAGCATGCACAGATCCAGATAGCGCAATGTGTGGAATCATTATCGAGGAGGGGTGTCATGATATAACAATAAAAAATGCGACCATAAGCGGTTTTCCTGGGTATGGAATTAAAGTAAATGGCTCCAGCACCTCAAACCTAAACAATATCACTCTTGAGAACATAACAGTTAACAATTGTTCCTCTGGAATTAAGGCAAGCTACACAAACAATGGGACTATCAAAAGCTGCACCACAAATAACAATTCCAATAGTTGCGATTTTAGCGCATATGGAATTCATTTGGAAAATTGTACCTCTACAAAAATAGAAGAATGTACATCAAATCAAAACTCATCAGAAAAAAAAGTATATGGGATATACGTAAATAACGGGGAAGAAATTTTTATAGATAAATGTACTTGCAAATCCAATAGTGCAAAAAAAAATTCATACGGAATAAACCTAAAAAACACTTCTACATCCCACGTTTTAGGCTGCACAATCGCAAATAATCTATCAACAAAAAAAAATTCATACGGAATAAAGGTTTCTTCATCTGAATTTTGTACATTGAAAGAAAATACAATACATAGAAACAAAACAAACGGTACCGGAGAGTCATATGGTTTATATTTAAACAGTTCCCAAAGATTAACTGTAGAAGGAAACACAGTAGAGCACAATGTTTTTGGATTTTTTGATAATGAAACCGAATCATCATCATTATTTATAAAAAATATAGCCTACTGTAATGAAATAAACTATGTGGTTAATTACCCTCTATCAGATCTACCAATAAAATCTGGTAAAATGTACGACTATAGCGCTCTTATTAGTGATATGGTAACAAAAATGGACAATATAGAAATTAATTTGTAGTTAAGATTTATAAAAAACAAAAAGCAGAAAGGAGAAAAAATAAAACAAATAAAGAAGTATAGTTAATGGTCGCTATAGAAATTAATTTGTAGTTAAGATTTATAAAAAACAAAAAGCAGAAAGGAGAAAAAATAAAACAAATAAAGAAGTATAGTTAATGGTCGCTCTTATTAAATAAGGAAAAATTTATGAACAAAAAGCTTTTTGCTATTTCTATTATGCTCGTATTGGCCGCAAGTGCTCAAGCTACGTCTAAAGTCCTTGGAACTCAAATATTCCAAACCAAAGCCCACCAAATAGGCGGATCAGGAGCAAAAATGGGTAGCGGTTCCGATATCTTCTTGCCATACCAAAAAACAGTTTACGGTACAAGCTCGTCTGCAACAGCAGTAACAATTTCCAGCGCTGGTGCTTATCTATTATCTTCTGACATTTCTTCACACTCAAATGCAACAAATGTTGTTGCTATAACAGGTAGCGATATAACCTTAGATCTTGGTGGAAAATCTATTTCTGGTAACGGTACAAGTACCGGTATCGGTATAAATGTTTCATCAGGGCTATCAAACATCACAATAAAAAACGGTGTCGTAAGAAACCTAAATAACAGCGGAATAAAAATTGGCGCGGGCTGTAGCCATATCAGAATCGAAAATATAGCTGTTATTGACTGTGACAGTGACGGAATTTTAATCAACGGAACAAGCGCAGGTAGCGGCACAGAAGTTAATGACGTTGTTATTAATAACGTTATTGTAACAAAATGTAATGGTGGCGAAGATAATACAACTTCTGTAAAAGGTCTAAGCTTGAATTTCTGCACACAAGCCAACGTTTTTAACTCATCGTTTGATGAAAACATAGGTTCTATAGATGAACCTACACCTGCATACGGTGTCTTCATGACCTCATGTACAGGTTGTCACTTTGAAAATTGTGAAGCTATCGGAAACTCAGCATTAGCAGCACATGGATTCTATATTGAACATTCATATGCAAACACATTCCAAAATTGTTCATCATACCAAAATACTGGCACCAGTGGCATAGGATCAGGTTTTTATACATCTGCCGCCTTTGCAACAATGTTTAACAACTGTGAAGCTATCGGAACAATGGCAACAACCACAGCTTACGGATTCTATCTCAATAATTCAGAAGACTCAGAAATTGTAGATTGTAAAATATCAAGAATTGTTGGTTATGATGACCCATCAACACTTGATGCATTAGGAATATACGCAGTAAACGGGGCAAACAATTTAATTAAAGATTGTTCAATAATAGGCTGTGTTGGTGTAGGAGCAAGTAACAAAGCTGTCGGTGTTATGTTGTCCAGTGAAACAAGGAGCCGAATAGAAGGAACAGAAGTAAATGCATGTACATCAGTTTTAGGCAGAGGATATGGAATTTATCTAGCAAGTATATCAACAATTGGAACATCTATTGCTAAAAACATTATTTGCGGAAACTCTGGAAACGAAGCAAGTTATGGAATATATGATGATGCTTCTGACAGCGTAACATTCTTCTTACAAAACGTTTGCTATGGTCAAGAAAGCAACAACTACAGTATAACATACTCAGACGGATCATTTGACGAAAACGTAAAGAACGACGCCGTTATTAACAACTTTGGTAACCTGATTACAGCAAAAACATCACCTCACCACAATATAAGCGTATTAAATCAACCAGCATCTATATAACAATATAAAAAACATTTGGCCCCAAAAGTGAATTTACTTTTGGGGCCAAATACAAAGAGGGCAGTATATAAACACCATGTTTTTAAAGGAAAGTGGTATTGATATGAAAAACTTTTATTCTATTTCTTTATTTTTGTTGTTGTTAGCAACAACCCCTGCATCATGCGATTCCTCTAAGAACGAAGATTGGGATAGCCTTATTCACCAACTACAAAAACTCGCACCCGGAAAATCAACACAAGGCTCATCGTCTTCAGGTGGTTATACAGACTCCTCTTCTAAACCCAAAAGTCACGTTCTACTTGAACAAATTCTTGATTCTCTTAATAATCTAGAAAAAAATCATAAGGATCTTTCTGGAACAATACAAAAAATGGAAAGCGACCTTCTTGACCATCGTGGAAGCCTGGACCAAGCAATATTCGATCAAACAAAACTTACAAAATCAATACAAAACCTTGAAGGTAAAATTGAAAAAGTCACAAAAGAACAGAGTAATGACATTGCCACACGATACGACAAAATAGAAACAACAACAACAGCAATAAAAGGAAAACTAGACAAAACTCATAGCATTGTTGAAGAAATAGGCAAAACAAAAGAAAAAATAGAAAAAAACAGAAACGACCTTCAAGATCAAAAAGAAAAAGTAGACACAATAAAAAATCAAGTTGCAACAATGGCAAACGTCATACCAGAACAAGTAAAGGCAACAACACAACTTAAAAAAAGTATTGACGCCCAAAAAAAAAAAATAGATGAAATTGACCCAGTAATTGCAAAAACTACACAACAACTCGCAACGCATAAAATGGATATTCGCGACCTAAAAGTAAAAGCCGAAGCTTCTAGCGCGAACTTAAACGGTGCTGGCAACGCAATATCTGGTCTTAAGGAAATAATTGGACAAACCGCGGCAGAACATGAAAAAACTAAAAATGATATAGCCTCTCTTAAAAATAATGTTACAAATTTAGTGCAAAGTCATGCCGGACTTGACGATCATATTAGTGATAACGCATCTACTTTCGGCTCTAAAATGGATTCGCATGCCCAACAACTTGATACTCATGTAAAAAAAATTGCCACCATTGATGGAAAAACTGAACAACTTACCGACATAACCGAAAATCTTACAACCGCGGCATCCAAACAAAATACAAAAGTACAAGCACTATCAAAACAAATTCTAGCAACGAATGGAAAAGTTGACTCCACGCAACAAAAACTAACAGATTTGGCTGGAGTGCAAGTTCAAGCATTCACAAATACAAAAGAAAACAGCCACCGCCTATCTGGAATAGAAAACCAATCTAATATTCTTGCAAAAGCAACCACGGATATAAAAAATAAAACCGATAAAAATACAGCAGCCATAGACATAAACAAACATCAAGCAGACATGCTTACACAAGTCACAACAGAAATAAAAAATAAAATCAATGAAAACACGGCAGCTGTTTACTCTGCAACATCTGGCATCGAAAAAGCAGACAAAAAAATCACAGACCTTAAAGAACAATTTGGACAAAAAATTGAATCTGCAAATCATGATGCAAAAGCTACAAAAGTAACAATTCAAGCTATCACAGATGTAGCAGAAAACCTTACAAGTGCAACAGCCAAAACTAGAGACACAATCAAGGACCACGAAACAAAACTTTCTGACTTAAATAGCAATCTAGAGAACACACATCTAAAAATTTATGACCACAGAAATTTAATTGAAGCTGCAAATCATGATGCAAAAGTTACAAAAGTAACAATTCAAGCTCTCACAGGAGTAGCAGAAAACCTTACAAGTGCAACAGCCAAAACTAGAGACACAATCAAGGACCACGAAACAAAACTTTCTGAATTAGATCGCAATCTAGAACAGTTATCTTTTAAGGCCGACTCAGCAGCAGAATCTTCAAAAACCATACACGAATATACAAGTAGAGTAGGAAGCAGAGTAGGAGAACTGGAAGCAAGCGTAACAGAGCAAATTGGAAACCTTATTACAACAAATGCAATGCTAACAACAAATATAAAACAAAGCAAAATGGACATTGCAACAGCACAAAAAATGACCGGCGACATTGCAAAAATAACCTCAGGACTACAACAAGAAACATCTTACAATTCACACGCAATCACAACAGTTGATGAAAAAGTTAAAGCAAACACAGGAAACATAGACAATAATAATAAGGCCATACTATTCGTTGGAGAAAAGCTAGGAAATTTGGAACAACAATTTGAACAAAAAATTGATAGACATAAAACAGCATTAGAGCATGCAGATGTTAGCATTCAAGCTCTTACTGACGCTACAGGAAATATTATAAAAGCACATAGTAACATAAAAAATCAAACCAATGAAAATAAATCACATATTTCACAACACAGAAAAAACATTATCTCCAATGCACAGCAACTGAAAAATCTGTCGAACAAAAACAATGTTATTGTAGAAAGCCTAGAACAAGCACACAACAAAGCAGACTCTGCTATAGCAACAACAAACAACCTTAAAAGGGGTATGCATGGTATTCAAAACAAACTTGGCACAACAGAACAAACAGTAAATGGCACAATTTCTGGAATTAATGAAGTCTCTCTTGTTACAAAAAACATTGGTAAAAAACTTGATGCCCATATTACCTCTGCATCAAAAGAAATAGCTGAAATTGTTCGAAAAGCCAATAACGATCAACAAACCTCACAAAAACAAATTGACCAAGTTGAAAGTAAAATTGAAACCATAACAGACATAACAGAGAATCAAATGAAGGGTCTCAAGTCTGTAAAACTTGGGATAGACAACGTAAACAACATCATTAAAGCCATAAATGATAAAATTTCATCAGCAAAAACAGTATCATCCAACCAAGAAAAAGTAATACAAAAAATGGAAATCAACATAGAGCTTATAATCAACACGCAAACAATGATGAAATCTGAGATGCAAGAGATAAAAAACAGCCTAGGCCAATTAGCACAATCTCACAATGGACTATATAAAGACCACGAAGAAACTAAAAGTGCCATGAGCTCAGTTGCCAAAGTATTCAGCAAAGCAGCAGAATAATGCATGCAATAGATATAAAATAGAAAGTTGGATATGAAAAAAATCCAAAAGCTCGTTGTTTACATGTCCCTTATTGCCACACTTGCCGGGACAAATTTCCTGCACGCCAAACAAATTGATGTCAGAAATTTTGATCTTTCAGATCTTGATTATGGTGTTGAAGAAAAACAAGACCTACACACCCCGTCAATTAGGTACGATAGTCTTGACGATGAGCTTATGGATTTTAATTTTGAGAATCAAAAAAAAGAATCACCAAAACAACAAACAACAAAAACTAGAAAAAAGAAAAACAGAGAAAAAAGAATTGATCTTTCACGATTCGACTTAGGCGACTTAGAACCACAAAAAAAGCTAAAGCCAAAAAATATAGACGAAAAAATTAATCGGCTTGAAGATAATTTTAAATATTCAGTTGCCGCGCTAGCTATCGCACACGCCAAGATGAAAAACGATATTGAGAAAAAAAATATTACAGAGGACAAAAAAGAACACAATCTATTCTGCACATTTAGAAACGAGATTCTTGGTGGAACAAGTCTTGAGCTTTTTAACAGTGCAAACATTAATGATGGCTATCTTTTTGGCCAATCTCAGGTAGACCTTGGATTTAACCTTTTCAAAAATAAAAAACAAACAAACAACAAAAAATTCGACATTGGTCTTGAGGCACGCTTTAAAGCACCGTGGGGAAAACCAGGGGCATTTACAAAAATATCTGATGAAAATATAAAGGTAGGATACAGTGCCATAACAACCTCACCACACACACACTCAATCGACAGACAAATGTTGTGGCTTAGAAAGTCATGGTTAGATTTCAAAATAGATTTTGACAGTCCAAACCAATCTAAAAAACAAGGATATATAAAAGCAGGATTGTTCCCATATAGCATTGGTAGCGGAATTTCATTGGGAGACGCTCATATTGTTGGACAAGAAATTCCGGGGTTGTATTCCGAAAATTTTGTCGATCAGTTCCGTCCAGGCATAACTGCCGGAATTAATTTCAGTGATAAACTTTTGCTGGAAGCTTATCTTGGCATAATAGAGACAGAAAACAACAACTTTATAGCCTGCGCAGAATTCACTCAAACACAAAATGGTCCCGATTCTTCGTCTACCGGTTCATTTAACAATAATTTTGTTACATCCGGAGCAATTACGTGGAGTCCATACCAAAAAAGAGAATTCAGCTTAAATATAAAGCCATACATGGTTTTCCACCACAATAATATCCAAACGGTAGAATTTCCAAATGATTCAAACATGCAAATGGGAATATTAGGTCTCGAGCTAAACTACAAAAAAAACAGACTCGAATTTGACATTGAAGCTGCCACAAACATTGGACGACAAACAGTAAAAGAATGGGACAGAAACATAATAGAGGCCGGATCAATACCAAGAAACACACATTTATTCATGGTGTCAGAACACGGATCGACCTCCAGAGAGAAGGCCGCCATGATCACTTATATCAACGACGGTAATCTTTCCAGTGGATCATGGTCCGAGATATATTTAACAGGATCAGACGGAAAACAAAAATATGTAGCAACCTACAAACCCCCCTACACAACTACAGCTGCTATGACAACACAACTTTCTGATTATCCAGGCACTGGAGCTTATTGGATTTACACCTACAAAGGGTCGGCATCTTCCCCAGAACAGGCACAAAACTATGCAAACGGAGCCATTTTTACCTCGGGGGTAGACGGCGGAACAACAAGAAAATATAAAAACTCGTATACTCGTTTTAGAAAAAAATATATAAATACATTACATGGGTGCATGTTCCATATGGGAGCCTCTTACACGCTTGGAAATGAAACAACAACTAAAATTGGTGGTGCCGTTGGAATAATTTCTGGGGATAAAGACCCGAATAACACACAAGAAAGTATTTTGGTAAATCGTTCAATTTATGAACATCCAACACTAAAAGACTACGATAAAACGTACAGTGGATTTGTAGGAACAGAACAATTATATAACAATAAACACCTGTTATCATTATTTGTAATGGACGCACGCAAATTCAACAAACCTCTGTCTATTTCTCCAAGAATGACACCGACCAACCTAACTAATACAATTTTTATCGGCGCAGGAACAAACACCTTATTTAGTTTTGAAAAATCAGACTTGAGACTTCGACAAAATATTGTTGCAATGTTTGAAGCTTCAAAAACAAAATATGGATACGATCCAACCATAATAGACATTAATTATGTAAACGAGTTTCACCCTGGAGTATTTACCAATCCTGATTTATATGAACCAAACGAGGGAAAATTTGCAAACTATAACAAATACGTAAGCAAATTTCTTGGACTTGAGTACAACATTTCTTTGGATTATTCTTTCAAAAAAGATTTCAACTTTTTCTTAATTAGCGGAATGTTTATTCCAGGTTCACATTACACAGAGCGCAAAGGAACACATATTCCATTAAGAGAGCAAGTTAAACTGGCAAGCATTGACTATTCACGTTATACAAGACAATACCAGGCTGAACACGAAAATTTTGAGAAATTTAATATAACACTTGGTGACAATGTCGCACTTTACTTCAATTGTGGATTGCAGTATAAATTTGATTCACTATTTAAAACTAAAAATAAAAATATCAAAAACAAGTTCAAAACAAAAGATTCTAAGTTCTAAAAAGGAGCGCTTGTGAGCAAAAAAACATATCTTATGTTCTTTTCACTAATGTTTTTTAGTGTATTCGTAAGCGCAGAAGAAAAAAAAGAACGCGGACTTGGCAAACCCCCTGATGAAACAGATATTACAACCCCTTTACCATATCAAAAATCAATCCTTACAAACTCATTTAGGTCTGGAATAACGTACACAATAAGTTCTTCTGGAACATATATTTTAACAAAATCAACATCTTTTGTTGGCGGATCAGGCCAAATTATCAATATTAATTCTGATGACGTCATTCTTGACCTGGCCGGCCAATCGATTACAAATGATACCACCGCAAACATAAACGGCATAGAAATTCAAAGCGGAAAATCTAACATAACAATAAAAGACGGAGTCATTAGGGGAATAACAGGAGCAGGAATCGTCGTTGGAGCCGGTTGCAAAAATGTAAAAATTAAAAATGTAACAGTAGACAACTGCGACAAAGGTGGAATTGACTTTCAAGGTACGGCAGGAAACTCTGTTTCAGATTGCGAACTTATAAACACCGGAGCAATAAACTGCGATGGAAGCGCTCTTTCAGCTGGAACGGCTACGTTTGGGCTTAAGCTAAACCAATGTGAAACCGTAAGAATTGCTGACAGTTTTTTTAATAAAAACGTTGTAAATTCGGACAATGAAACATATTATCGCGCATCTTACGGGGTTTACATGGGCACAACAACAGGCTGTCACTTTGACAATAGTGAGGCCATTGGAAACAAAGGAGTAACTGCGGCAGGCTTTTATGTTTGTTCAAACTCATTAGCATGTGGATTCTCAGAATGCCTAGCTGCAGCAAACACAGGTACTGAAACATTGCCAGACACGCAGGGCCATGGAATGGGTTTTGGTGTTGAGAACAGCGCCGGAATTTTGTTCGAAAATTGCACAGCACTTGCAAATATTGCAACAACAACAGCATATGGATTTTATATTGCCACATCAACAGCAAACGAAATAACAAACTGTAAGGCAAACAGACAAAAAACAATTTTGGCCAACTCTGACAATGCTGGAACCGGAAATGCACATGGAATTTATCTTGGTGGTGGAAAACATAATCTTGTGCAAAATTGTGAAGCAAGAGGAAATATTGGCGGATCAAATGCCAACTTTTTTGGTACAGGAATAATGCTTGGAGCAGAGCAAGGAATAGGCGAAAGCAGCACCGAGATCTCTTCATGTAGAGCCTGTGCAAACGACTGTGATGGCGGAACAGGAATAGGTATTTATATATCAAGCGACGGCCCCGCAATCACAGTATCTGAGAACAAAATTTACTCAAACCTAACATTTGGACTCAAGGACGCCAACACTTACAGCACAGCACTTGCTTTTAAAAATATTTGTTTCGGTCATGGCTCAATAGATAATTATAATATAAGCTATGATGGAACTTCCTTCGTTCCAATAAGTAAAGTAATATCCGCTCTTAGTAACTCCGGTGGTGTGGATTCAGAGGCTCCTGTATTCCAAAATATTAGCTTATATGTCAGTTGATTTTAGTATAAAACTTACCTATTCCATTCGTCGGACTTACTCAAGGCCTATTAGTGCTTAGTTTCGTTAGGCATAGCGCCGATTCGCACATAGTGAGGCCAAAAACCAAATTGAACGTAAGCAAACAGATTTAAACATTTTTATTTTTTAGTTAATAAATTCCACTAAACTTTTTTTATAATTTCCGTAGACTTATATCCTGTCGCTTAATCTTAAAATTTCAACATAACCAGGGAAAATATGGCCGATCGCCATTTTACACATTTACACCTTCACTCTGAGTACTCCTTATTGGACGGCGCAATAAAACTTGACCGACTTATAGAGTTTGGCTTACAACAAAAGCTAAAAGCCCTTGCTATCACGGATCATGGAAATATTTTTGGTGCCGTTAAATTTTTTCAAAAATGTAAAAAAGCTGGAATCAGACCAGTATTGGGAATTGAGTCATATTTAACTGAAGACGTAAAACAAAAAACAAAAACTAAGCGATATCACCACGCAATACTTCTCGTCAAAAACAAAATAGGATACCAAAATCTTTGTAAATTAATTTCTTTTTCGTTCCAAAAGGGTTTTTATTTTAAACCAAGAATAGACTACAATATTTTGGAAAAACATTCTGAAGGGCTAATCGCAACCACAGCATGCCTAGGCTCACACACAAACCAATTACTCATGGAAGGAAAAGAAAAGGAAGCAAGAAAATGGATAGATTGGTATTTAAGGGTGTTTGGTCCAGAAAATTTTTATTTTGAAGTCCAACCAGAAGACCAAGAAGAACAGGTTCCAATTAACAAAAAATTGTTCGAACTTGGCAAAGAGCTTGGCGTACGTTGTGTTGCAACAGCCGACTGCCACTATTTAACCATGGAAGATCACGAAGCCCATGAGGTTATGCTTTCAATTCAGACACGAGCAAAAATGACAGATCCAGATAGGTTTTCATTTGGGGATGTTCGGGCCTATGCTAGAACCACAGAAGAAATGCTCGATGAGTTTAAGGATCATCCAGAGGCAATTTGGAATACTGGGTATTTTGCCGACAAATGTGAATTCGATTTTGAAACAGGAAAATTATTTTTCCCTAAATTTGAAATTCCTAAAGATTTTAAAGACGATGAAAATTATTTTGTACATCTGTGCAAACAAGGACTTAAAAAACTTTTTGACAACAAGCGAATCAACATAGAACAAAAAGAAAAATACGAAGAACGTCTACAAATTGAAATGGATCTTATAATTAAAATGGGCTTTATAGGATATTTTTTGATTGTTGGTGATTTTATCCAATGGGCAAAAAAAAATAAAATTCCTGTTGGGCCAGGCCGAGGTTCTGCCGCAGGCTCACTTGTTTCATGGGCTCTTGAAATTACCGACATAGATCCACTAAAATACAACCTACTTTTTGAGCGATTTTTAAATCCCGAACGAATATCGATGCCTGATATCGATATCGACTTTTGCATCGAAAAACGAGAAAATGTCATTGAGTACGTAAAAGAAAAATATGGACACGACAACGTTTGCCAAATAATCACATTTGGCACAATGCTTGCAAAGGGGGTAATAAAAGATGTAGCAAGAGCGCTGGGAATACCCTTTGAAGACTCAAATGCAATAACAAACCTTATTCCAGATCAACTTAAAATAACCTTAAAAGAGGCTATTGAACAAGAGCCGCGACTTCAGGAACTCATAGATTCAAATCCACAGGTAAGCAAATTGTTTGACCTAGCATTTAACCTTGAAGGTCTTACACGACACGCATCCAAACATGCTGCGGGAATTGTTATTACTCCTCAACCGGTGGATGAGGTATTACCCTTATACATTCCATCAAAAACAACCGAACTTGTTGCGCAATATGCAATGACAGAACTGGAAAGTATTGGTTTTCTCAAAATGGATTTTCTTGGTCTTAAAAACCTCACTCTTATTGATAAAACTGTAAAACTTGTCAAAAAAAATCATGCTATTGAACTGGATATGGACCATCTTCCACTTGACGATCCAAAAGCTTTTGAGCTGATTTGCGCGGGAAAAACATCTGGTGTATTTCAGTTGGAGTCTGATGGCCTAAAAGAGGTATTACGCAAATTGCAACCAGAAAAGTTTGAAGACATTATCGCAGTTAATGCCCTTTACCGACCAGGACCACTTGGCTCTGGAATGGTAGACGATTTTATTGAAAGAAGACACGGCCGCGCAAAAATTTCATATTTGTTCAAAGAACTAGCGCCAATTTTGGAGGAAACATACGGCGTTATTGTTTACCAAGAACAGGTTATGAAAATTGCATCTACCGTTGGAGGCTACTCTCTTGGAGAATCTGACATTCTACGACGAGCAATGGGTAAGAAAAAAGTTGATGTAATGGCAGAGCAACGCAAATTATTTTTGGAGCGGGCAAAAGGAAAAGGATTTGATTCAAAAAAATCTGCCGAACTTTTTGACCTTATGGCCTACTTTGCTGGTTATGGTTTTAACAAGTCTCACTCCGCAGCATATGCCATGATTGCATACCAAACCGCCTATTTAAAAGCAAATTTCCTGCCAGAATTTATGGCATGTTTGATTTCGCTTGAAGCCACAAATGCGGATAAAATGTCTTTCTACTTGGAAGAAGCAAAAGAAATGGGCCTTGATATCTTGCCACCAAATATTAATAAGTCTCAAATCGATTTTACAGTTGTTAATAACAAAATTCTTTTTGGGCTACGCGGAACTAAAAGTGTTGGACTTACCGCACTTGAAAATATAATTGCTGAACAACAAAAAGAACCGTTTAAAGATCTAATGGACTTTTGTAAACGTGTTGAGCTGCGCACCTGCAACAAGCGCGTCATTGAAAATTTGGTGTGCGCCGGAGCGTTTGACACGCTACCTGGCAACAGAGCACAGAAACACGAAGCTGTAAGCAAAGTCTTGGAGCTCGCAGCTCTGTACAAAAAAGCAAAAGAAACGGGGCAAATGGGTCTTTTTGGTATTGGCGCAGAGTCAGACGAAAACTCAAGTGACCTTTATTCTTTTCAGCCCCTTACCGATTGGAACACAAAAGAAAAACTTGAAAAGGAAAAAGAGGTTATCGGCTTCTATTTAAGCTCACACCCTCTTGACACTTATAAAGAACAAACGCGCTGTTTTTCTATACCGTCATTTTCAACAACCCTTGAGAAAAATCAAAATGCTAAACAGGAACCAATTGTCACTGGATTTGGTCTTATAAAATCACAACGGATCATAAACACAAAAAAAGGCGATCGTATGGCATTTGTTCAACTAGAGGATAAAACTTCCAAAGCTGAGCTTATTGTGTTTCCACGAGTATTTAAAAAGGTAGAACAGTGGCTTTCTGACTACAACGTATTTGTTGTCAAAGGAGCGTTTGACTTGGCTTCAACAACAATGTGTAAAATCAAAGTAAATGAAATGGTTCCGATTGAACTATTTTTCCAAGAATGGCAGGCTATTCAATCAGCTAAAATAACCATACCAACATCATTTGACAAAGAAAGCTTCAAGCAACTAAAGCAACAATTACCTAAAGGAAAAATTCCACTTACAATAGCATTTAATGAGAATGGAAAAAACCTTACCCTACATACAAAAACGCGAGTCTCATGCAACCTTGACGTATGTAACGCATTAGAGAAAAAAGATATTTGCATTACTTTGGAAATTTAATAAATTTACTTTTTATTTTCATCCAGGCAATTACAAGCAAAACCATACAATGCAGAACTTTTCGCCTCAAGCACAGATAAAAATTGAGTAACCTCTGTACTGTTGTCGGACATTACAAGAGAATCTATGTATCTTTTTAACAAATCTTTAAGCTCACGGAATTCAAAATATTTTTTATCCAGAGCATCAAAAATAAACGCCTGAGTTAATGAGAATATTTTATAAGATGGATCTAGAAATATAAGTTCTTTAAGAGTATCCCGAGCTCGTAAATAAAGTTGCTCATCAATCCACAAATCAAACAAAGTTGTAAGACTTTCAACCTGCTTTGCGTGAACATTGAGAACTTTGTACAATCGAACCAGTGCCAATGCATACTCTTTACTTTTTGGTTTTAGCGCAATCAAATTTCCGTAAATACCTGCGGCCTCAAAAAAACGTTTTTCTCTTTGATATTCTTTTGCCGCCAATGTATATCGCGTTATTGCATTTTCAATTTCATTAAAGGAAACATACACGTCACCTTCAAGCTTGTATCCTAATGCAACATCATCTAGAGAATGGACTAATAAATGTAAAACTCCTAAGGCTCTCTCTTTTTCATGACGAGAAACACATTCTGCTAACTTAAACCAAGCTACATTGTATTTATCTGAATCAATTTGCTTCACAGCACCCCTTTTCTTCTTTGTTGCCCTCACATTTTTTTAAAACTTTTTATCACCATAATATAATTAGTAACCAAAGAAAAGAGCTAATTAAAAATTGGCAAAAAAATGGTGCCGAGAGAGAGAATCGAACTCCCGACACGGAGCTCTTCAAGCTCCTGCTCTACCACTGAGCTACCTCGGCACATTAAAAAAAAATTAAAACAAAGATCAGATACTTGAATTTTACTTACATGCAAGTTTTTGTCAAACAATTTTTGTCATGTTTTCTTTTTTTTTGTAAATCTCAACCCAACAATTTTCTTTGCAATATACCGCCACTTTGGTAGGATTTCTATTAATATTTAAAAATAGATCATAAAAAAAAATAGAGAAGATCATGCCAGAACTAAAAAAAGATATTTCTAACACAAAAAAAGAATTTTCTGTGATTCTTGCAAAAGTAACAAATGAAAATGAACTAGAAAAAATACGCCTTACATTTTTAAGCAGACAGGGCAAAATAGCCACTCTAATGAAATCACTCAAGCCCCTATCTCTTGATGAAAAAAAAGAATGTGGACCACTTTTAAACAAACTTAAGCAAGAGATCGAACTACTTTACAAAACAAAACAAAAAGAACTTGCTGTCCAACAAGCACAACAAGAAAATCTTAAGCAAAAATATTTTGACGTATCTGCATATTCTCCAAATCAACTATATGGCGGACTCACTCCGTACTCTCAAGTTGCACAAATGGTAGAAGATATTTTTATTTCAATGGGATACGACATTGCCGACGGTCCAGAAGTAGAAACCGATTACTACAACTTCCAAGCCTTGAATATTCCAGAAAATCATCCCGCTAGGGATATGCAAGATACTTTTTGGCTAGATGTTCCAGGAATGCTTTTGCGCACACAAACATCTCCAATTCAAATTCGATACATGGAAAACAACAAGCCTCCAATTGCCGTCATTGCTCCAGGCCGAACATATCGCCATGAAGCAACCGACGCCTCTCATGATTTCACCTTCGCACAAGTAGAAGGTCTATATATCGACAAGAACGTATCGATCAGCCATCTTCTTGCAACAATTAAAGAACTAATACAAAAAATCTTTGATTCAAAAAAAATTGACATCCGAGTTAGACCGGGGTACTTTCCATTTGTCGAACCAGCTGTAGAGGTAGATTTTTCTTGCCCTTTTTGTAAATCTGGATGCTCTGTTTGCAAGCAAACACGTTGGATAGAATTGGTTCCAGGAGGTCTTGTACATCCAAACGTACTGCGACACGGAGGAATAGATCCTAGTAAGTATTCCGGCTTTGCATTCGGTCTTGGTTTGACCAGACTTGTTATGCTTAAGTACGCAATTAATGATATACGCTTGCTTCATGGTAACAAGGTAGATTTTTTGCAGCAATTTTAGACAAAAAATTATAAACAAAAGGACGGTATACTATGGATATTACAAAATGTGTCATCCCAGCAGCTGGCCTGGGCACCAGATTTTTACCATTCACCAAAATTATACCCAAAGAAATGCTCCCCCTTCTTAACAAACCCGCAATCCAATACATAATTGAAGAAGGTATGCAATCAGCCCTAGAAAATTTTATTTTGATAACCGGCAAAGGCAAAAACGCTATTTCTGACCATTTTGACAACTCGTTTGAGCTAGAATCAATTCTGAGAGAAAGAAACAAAATAGATCTTATTGCAAAAATAGACAGCATTAACAAAAACGCAGCATTTTCTTATGTTCGTCAGTCAGAACCTCTTGGCCTTGGTCATGCTATTTTACTTGCCCGCCACGGAATTGGTAAAGAATATTTTGGAATATTTTTGCCTGACGATATTATAATGGGAAAAACTCCTGCCATGAGCCAACTTATACGTATAGCACGCCAGGAAAAATCCAGCGTCATTGCCGTGCAAGAAGTCCCTATGGATTGCGTGTCATCATATGGAATTATTAACGTAAAAAAACAAATAACGCCAAACCTTTTTCAAGTTTCCAACATGGTAGAAAAACCATCACAAAAAGATGCACCATCGAACTTGGCTGTTATAGGAAGATATGTCTTATCACACAAAATTTTCCCAGCATTGACAGAACTATCTCCATATGCTGTTGGAGAGCTCCAATTAACCGATGCAATATCACACATGATTTATAACAATGAAAAAGTTTTTGCATATAAAGTACAGGGAACTCGTTATGACATTGGAACACCTATTGGATGGCTCAAGGCAACTATAGGCTTATCATTGCAGGATCCACATTATGGCCCACATCTTAGAAAATATTTAAAAGATTTAGAAACAATTGACTCATTTATCTACGATACAACAAAAAATATTGAACACTCGATCTAATCATAAACCAGTCATAATCTATAGCCAAAAATATCTCAAACACCCTTCTTTAAGCGACAAGGCTGTATTTCTGTTGTTTAAATTGTAATTATTTTTTTTCTCCGGGAACAAAGAAATCTCCAACCAAAAATGTCGAAGTATTGCTAGTTGGAATAAAAATATTCTATCTTAATTATGAATATTAAAGTTTAGGGGACTTTAAATTTAGGGGGGGAACCATGAGAGTCTGGCTCAAGCTAATAACGTATTTTGTCTTTATCGGCTGCATAGTCATATCAAGTTTAAGCATCTACGGATGCCCGATCGAACCAGATAAGATTTTATAAAAAAAGGGGAGAGTAATGAAGAAACTTTTAATTCTGTTTTTTCTAATTTTGATTTCTTATAGATTTCTTGCCAGGGGAGATTGCTTAAACAACAGCTATAAACTAACAAAATCGCCAGATTACAAAAATTACCACCCTGTTAAATGCGATTGCCCTTGCTATGAAACAATAGAAGACCGCAACAAATGTTTAAGATGCAAGCACTACCACAAAGAAGTTGAACTAACAGGTAGAGTAGACTATGAAATAATTGGGGACGCCAAAAACATAGCAGAATACTTCAACTCAGCACAAATGGTCAACTGGCTCTTGTTAAATTAAAAAACACACAAAAAAATAAATCTGCTCCTTAAATGGACAGGTTTATTTTTTTAATAATCTTCTGTGATAAGAACACAAAAGATTATTTTTTTTCTGCTCTTTTGCAACACTAAAAAGCTCATTAGATGAAAGATAACCCTTTTCAACTAAATCCGGAACCCCGGCTCTTGTTCTTGCAATTTCTTCCAAGCAACAATGACACTTACACTTATCGGCTGCTGTTTTGTCTGATGTGTTTTCATAGTACCATAACATTTTTTTATCCAAAAAATACGACAACACACCACCAGAAAAGAGCGTGGTTATTGGCACACCGTAACGAACAAGAGAGCCAAAATCCTTTAGACCGCTCCCCAGTTTATAACAAAAATATGTAAATCCAACAGCAGTTACCCCTGACAGAAAAACTCTTAATGCTCCATGATTATATTTTTGGTGAACCATCTCATGAAAAATATAAAATCTCTGACAACCGTAAGACATCGACTTTAGAACATTTGTAACAACAAGCTTTCCAAACGTCACATAGGCCAAAGCATCTAGTTCTGGATCAGAACTACGCTTTATTAGTTTTGGATAACCTTCCGGAAAATGCAAGGCCTCTCGAGTATCTTGCACAATTTGGTCAAATCTATTTTCTGGCCCCTCTTTTTCACGAATCGTTTTATCATCATCTGTTAAAAAAGAATTTAGTCGGTACATTAATTTCGAACAACCAAACTTTTTAAAGCAACTATCGAAAGTATTATACAAAAACGACCGCTCTGAGCTTTTTTCAAAACACAAAGCAGGCAAAAACAAAAAAAAGGTCACACATGCCACAGTTTTATAATTCATCGTTTGCGTCTTTTAAATCGCAACATAAACGGAATAACACTGCCAGAATTTAACGACAAAGAAGAAATTCCTTCTTTAATTAGAAAATCTCCAATTTCTGGATAATCTGATGGGGCTTGTCCACAAATACTGACGTATGTTTTTTTCTTTTTTGCCCCACGTATAATCATCGACATAATTTTTTTCACCGCAGAATCTCGCTCGTCAAAGATTGCGTCAACCAACTCTGAATCCCTATCTAAACCAAGCGTTAGTTGAGTAAGGTCATTCGATCCTATTGATACCCCATCAAACAAATCACAAAACTCTTCTATTAACAACGCATTTGATGGAATCTCCGCCATAAAAAAAATCTCAAGTTTATTTTTCTTTCTTTCAAGACCAAGCTCCTTCATAAGCTCAATCACCCTCTTTGCCTCATTAATGGTACGCACAAAAGGAACTAGCAACCTTACATTTTCGAAGCCCATTTCTTCTCTAACTTTTTTAATGGCAGCACACTCAAGCGCAAATGCAGGCTTATACAAATCATTGTAATATCTTGAGGCACCCCTTATTCCAAGCATTGGATTTTCCTCTTCAGGCTCAAAAAACTCCCCTCCAATTAGATTCCTATATTCGTTGCTCTTAAAATCAGAAAGCCTAACAGTAACCGAACGAGGATAAAACATCGCAGCGATATAGCCTATATTCTGAGAAAGAACACTGATAAAAAAATCTTCCCGTGACTCATATGGCTCTACAAGCTTGTCAATAGAGGCTAAAGCTTTTTTGTCTTTGACCTTTTCTGGATAAAGCAAAGCCAAAGGATGCACTTTAACAACATTAGCCAAAATAAATTCAGTACGCGTAAGACCAACCCCTTCAACCGGTAAACAAGAACTCGCAAAGGCCGATTCCGGATCAGAAACATTTACAAAAATTTCAACCGGCACCTTTGGAACCTTGTCAACATTGAAAGTTGCTTTTTCGTATGGAACAATCGACTTATAAACAAAACCTACATTTCCACGAGAACAATCAATGGTTATTTTTTGTCCATTTTTTATTTTTTCCATTGCCCCTATCGCACCAACTATTGCAGGGATTCCAAGCTCTCTGCTTACAATTGCGGCATGGCAAGTACGACCACCACGCTGTGTAACAATTCCTGCAGACTTTCTCATTACAGGAACCCAGTCTGGGGTCGTCATGTTCGTGACGATAATGTCACCATTTTTTACATTTTTTCCACTTTTTATATCATCAATAACACAAGCTTTTCCAGAGATAATTCGTTTTCCAATGCTTTGCCCCTCAACCAAAACAAGCTTTTCTAATTCCTTTTTTTGTGCCTTAATTTTGTATTTTAAAACAAAAGCATCTTTTTGCTTGATCGCATGAACCGTTTCAGGTCTTGCCTGAACAATATAAAGCCTTCCGTCATCACCATCTTTTGCCCACTCAATATCCATAGGGGTCCATTTTTTATTCAATTTTGAATAGTACGAATCTATTTTTACACCCATATGAGCAAGCTCAAGAACCTCTTCATCAGATATAGAAAATCGTCTTTGATCTGCATAAACAACCGAAATTTTTTTTACATCACTTTTGCCATTATTTGTATATACAAGCTTTTCTTCCTTACTGCCACAAAATTTCTTTATAATTGGCTTATAACCATTTTTAAGCTTAGCCTTGTAGACACGAAATTCATCTGGTGTAACCTCTCCCTTTACAACAACCTCCCCCAAACCGTAAGATGACTCTATCAGAACAACTTTATCGGATCCTGTTCTTGTATCGATAGAAAACATAACACCAGCACTTGCCAAATCAGATCGAACCATTTTCTGAACACACACAGAAAGAGCAACATTAAAATGATCAAACCCCTTTTCTATTCGATATACAATCGCACGATTAGTAAACAAAGAGGCCATACAACTTCTACACGCTTCCAATAATTCCTTTTTTCCAGAAATATTCAAAAATGTCTCTTGTTGCCCAGCAAAAGAGGCCCCCGGCAAATCTTCCGCCGTTGCAGAAGAGCGAACCGCTACATCTGAAAATTTCTGTTTATATTTTTTGCTTAAGATTTCATATGCATCTGAAATTTCTTTTGCCAAGTCCTTTGGAAAGATCCCCTTTTCTATTATTTTTCTGATACTTGCGCCAACCTTTTCAAGCTGTTCTATGTCGCGATGATCTTTTAATTTTGACAATGTTTTCTTAATGGTATCTCGAATACCATTACTATCCAAAAAGAACCAATAGGCATTAGACTTAACAGCAAAACCATCTGGAATTCGTATTCCTTTTGGCGATAATCTTTGAATCATTTCTCCCAATGACGCATTCTTCCCTCCAACTTCAGGAACATCTTTTATAGATATATCTTCAAAAAATTTTATAAACTTCATCACAATTGTGTCCTCGCCAAAAGATCCAAAAGAAAAGATCTAACTATAAAATTGTTTCTAACAATTCTATAGACAAAAATCAATGGATCTAATCAAAATTTTAATAGTTTTTTTTAAAGAAAAATTTCTCTTTTTTCAAAAAAACATTAAAATCATAGATTATTGGGATGATTTGATGCTTATCTATTTGAACAACTAGAAGGAATTTCGATGAAACAAAATGTTGGGTCATACTTAATACCAACAGGTCTTGCTATCTTTTCTATGCTTTTTGGAGCAGGAAACCTTATGTTTCCTATCAATGTTGGACGCATTGCCGGTTCAAGTTATCCAATTGCAACGTTTGGTTTTTTAGTAACAGCAGCAATTCTACCTCTCATTGGACTAATCCCAATTATTTTATGTAGAGGCGACTATGTAGAATTCTTTGGAAAAATAGGTAAAATTCCCGGTACCATAGCAATATTTGTATGCCTGACATTTATAGGGCCTGTATATGTTATGCCAAGAATAGTTGGAGTATCTCACGCTTTATTGGATCCTTTTATTCCTGGAATGTCACTAGTAATATTCACGATATTGTTTCTTGCATTGACCTTTTTGATAACTTACAAAGAAAGCAACATAATTGATATCCTAGGCAAAGTCATGAGCCCACTGCTTTTGATATCATTGTTTATTATCATCATAAAAGGATACTTTACAGCTGGCTCAACAGAAGTTTCAAGCATATCTTCTGGAACATTATTTTGGAAAAACTTTATTTATGGTTACAACACGCTAGATCTTTTTGGCGCAATATTCTTTTCATCTATAGTCATAAGCTTGCTCAAAAAAAGTCTTCACGTAAAAAGCCAAGCGGACATTAAAAAGCTCGCAATTATGGGCTTTAAAGCTGGTGCACTTGGAACATTTTTGTTAAGTCTGGTTTACATCGGTCTTAGCTATATAGGTGCATTTCACGGACAAAGTTTATCAGCCATTAACGAAGCAGAGGTATTTAGCTCGATCTCCATTAAAATACTTGGCAACTCCGGTTCTATCATTGTTAGTATTGCCGTATTGATGGCTTGTCTTTCAACCGTTGTTGCTCTTGCCACAGTTTTTGCAGAATACTTGCAAAGCCTGACAAAAAACAAACTTTCATACACAACGGCTCTTGTATCAACCCTGATCGCAACAGGATTTTCATCCAATTTCGGTCTTACTTGGTTGCTTGCTTTTTATGAGCCATTCATCATAATTGCGCATCCTGCTCTTATTTTGCTAACATTCCTTGTAATACTAAATAAATTATTTGGATTCAAATATATCAAAGTACCAGTGTTAGCAACATTTGCTTTGTCTTTTGTTCTTCATTATTGGAACATTTAACATCAATTTGAGAGAAAATAGACTATGAAAAAATATATATTATTAGCAACGTTATCCACTCTTTTTGTAAGTCACATCAATGCAACACCAATGAATTTTTCTCTTATACGAAGAGATTTTGATGACAGTGTAGAGTCATTACAAGTTGCCAGAGACGTTATGGTTCCCGCAATAATAGATGGTACATTTTTTAAGGCTGCCCACTCCGGAGTGTCTGGATTTTGCAGAGTAACAAAACAAAATATAATTTGGCTTTTAGACGCTCTTCGTATTTGGAGAAGATCAAACGAAGGAAGAATAAGAGACATAGATTATTACATAGAAAAAGCAGCCAAAGAAGTTTCAGACGCGCAAACCGAATATGGAGCACTGATAAAGCTAATATCCACAAACGAAACACAAAATGAGGTTGGACTTAAAAAAGCTATTCGAAAAGTGATACTACAAAAGCACGGACACTCTTTGTATCCTCACTACGAATTTATAAGCCTATTAAGAAAATACACCTGGTATTCAAACAAACATAATACGTACGCACAAAAGTTAACAGGCCTTTTACAAAAACAAAATGGCCAGCTTATATTCTATGAAAAACTAAAGGTACAAGCTGTCTTAATTGAAATTATTGGGCAAGAAACTTCAAAAATTCAGGAATTGATAGACACAGCTCTGGAGCTTTTTTCCGAAACTTATCAAGATGAAATGCGCCAAAGGGAAATGCTACATGTTCAGCAACGATCTGCTAGAGCAACAGAAAGCATGGCTTGGCGTTATTAAAAAAAAATGATACAATAGACTATGTAGTAATAGGGGCAGATTTTCTGCTCCTATTTTTGTTTTGTACAAAAACTTCTAAATGGAGTCTCAATTCTGTACAGCGGATTGTCTTTTGCTCTACAATATTGAAACTTTTAAAATTGTTTCTAGGAGAATATATCTATGAAAAAGCTCCTGTTGTTGGCATCGTTATCCATATTTTTTGTAGCCCATATCAGCTCAACACCAATGGACATTTCTCTTCTGCAAAGAGAATTTGAGGACGATGAATATAATTTAAAACTTGCTAGGGACGTTATATTTCCTGCGATAATAGATGGTACGTTTTTTAAGACGACCCTTTCTGGTATAGCAGGCTTTTGTACAGTAACACAACAAAATATTACTTGGCTTCTAGACGCACTAAAAATCTGGAAAAGATCCGACGAAGGCCGAATCCGCGATATAAATTACTACCTCGAAAAAGCAGCTAAAGAAATTTTAGAAGCACAAACTGAATACGGAGACCTAATAGAGTTAGTAAACAATAACGAAACACAAAATGAGGTTGGACTCAAAAAAGCTATTCGAAAAATGATTCTACAAAAGCATGGACACTCTCTGTACCCTCACTACGATTTCATGAGCGAATTGAGAAAATATACCTGGTACTCAAACAAACACAATACTTACGCACATAAGTTAATTGGAATGTTACAAGAAAAAAATCTAGACCCTCTGTCTGAAGAATTAAACAGCCTAGCTGTTTTAGTTGAAATTATTGAGAAAGAAACAGCAAAAATACAAAAATTAATAGACACCACCTTAGACTTTTTTGCCAAAGCTTATCAAAGTGAAATGCGCCAAAGAGAAACGTTACACGCCCAACAACGAACTGCTATGGCAATACCAAAAGCACTATCTCTTGGTATTTGCTAATAAAAGTTAACCTTACAAAGAAATAGCTATCTGCCCTGAGCGAACAACCTCCTTTATTCGATACTGACCAAGGAGCTGTAGTAAAGAGTCGACCTTGTTTTCATTTTCTACAACTTCTATAATCATGTCCTTGTCAGTCATACTCACGATTTTTGTTTGAAATGAATGGATACTTTTGACTACTTCCCGACTCAAAGAAAAATCACTGTTTTCCATTTTTATAAATGCCAATTCTCTTGCAATTCTCTTGTCGTGAACATACTCAACAACTTTTATGACATCTCTTAATTTTTTTAAGCTGCTGATAACCCCATCACCTGCGTTTGCATTACCCTCAGTCCTAATGGTCATCCGTGTAACACAAGGGTTTTCTGTCTCGCCTGCAGAAATGCTGTTTATATTTAAACCTCGCTTGCCAAAAAGATTTGCAACTCGCGACAATACTCCAACTTCATTTCTAACCAATAGCGAAACAATATATTCCATGCAGTCCTCTGGTCGAATATTGTTAAAAAATTCTCAATCGTCTTCTAAATGCATCAATCATAGTTAATCCTTTTTCATATGTAAAGCTATGAACCCCTAGGGCTTCTGTGCTCCACTTAGGATGAGCATATGACACCATTTTTTCTTCATATTTTTTTTCTGTCAAAACAGTAATTTTGTTCATATTCAAACCGTATCCATAGCATTTAGAACAATCTTGTGAAGGTCTATACAAAATCCCATCCCTTTCAAATATTTTTCCGGCAGGACGAGCACTTCTAACATCGGATACAACTGGATTTGCAGGATGGGAAACCCAATTTTTAGAAAACAAACTATCAGAATAATACAAAAAAAGCTCATCATCATGGTTCGATCCCTGATTCTCTTCTATCGCGGTAAAAAGCCACCACTTTTTTTCATAAAAAAAGAGTGTTGTATCCGCAGCACTTACCCCCTCCATAAGATTCGTTTTATGTTCCCATTTATAAGGGAAATCAACACATTCATAAAGTTCTATTGTGTTGTTATCGTTTGACTCTGGAACCATATAAAACTTTTTGTCATGCCAAAACACAAATGGATAAGATAAATGATAAGGTCGTTCTAAAACTTTGATTGGCCTGGTATATGCTCCTTTTGTTGTCATATCAAAAACTGATATATGCCCTTTATTTGTTCTGTATGGAAACTCCTCAATAAAAACAAAATATTTTTCGTCCTTCTCTACAACAAAAGGATCTGCCCAAAACCTATCTTTAGGTGGAATAATTTTTTTGAATTTATAAAAACCCAACGATTCTTTTTTGCCAAGCAAAAATAACAAAAACCATTGATTCACAAATAAGATTTTACTAATTGCCCACCCAATAATTTTGTAAGCCTGCTTGGCCACGACATATAAAGCATGCAAATTTTTTGGAGTCTTAAATATTTTGCCAGAATAAAAATCCAAACCATTATTAATAGATTTTACCTGTTCAAAAAATTCTTCTTCTCCCAGTAAATGCAAACGTCTTATTGCACGAGACAAAAATGAGGCCGACTTCCAAAAATAATTATTTTTGTTTCTCTCAACCGAAACCTTGTCTGTTCTTGAATATGAACGATAAATAACGATTCCGCCGTCTAAAGTTTCATTTAAAATTTGTAAAATGCAACCAGTGACATCCCAATTATAAACAGTTTCCCAAAATCCTGGAGGGCCACCTCTGTTCTTTTTGTTATCACCATGATGATATGACCAAACACCATAACGAGCTATAGTAAGAATTTCACCTTTCAAAATTCTAAACCCTATGCGAACCAAAATGTCTACCTCTGATTCTTTTATGGTTTTTAAGTCTGTTTCATTAATATAGTCAGCAAACTTTTTTTGCTCTGGTACAACATTTATTACAGAAACATCACTAATTAATTCTTTTAAGTTTTTTTTAGCAAAAGCATCCGGACTTTGTTTAAAAAACAACCGATCAAATCGTGAATACAAAAAATAAATTATTTTGTGAGACTTTTTTCTTAGCTCACTTATAATAGTTTTTTTTGATTTAGATTTTGCGTTTATAACTGCCAAAACAATATTTGAGCAACCTTGATTAATAACTTGCTCAATCATTCTATACTGCCATGCATCAACATAAAAAGAGTCAAGCAAAAGACCAACTCGCAATTTTTTCTTCATAATAAAAATCCTTAATTTATTTTTGCTTCTGGAACATACACAAATGTAATCTTGAGATCAAAAAATTACCAGCTATACTAAAAAAAACTTAGAAATGACTGGAGACATAAATAATGAAAAATCTCGTTATATGGATAGTATACGACAGCATAACAAGTTCAATTTTTCCTGGCCAAATTCTGCGACCACTTTTGCAAAAAAAAAATATAGACACAGACGTTGTCATTATTAGTTTTGAACCAAAAAAATTATCCAAAATTTCGATAGAAAAGCTAATACCAAAAACAAGTGGGGTAAAATATATTGAACTTAAACGCCCCCCATTTATTGGACGACCAGCTCTTTTTTATTCAATACAACAACTAAAGAAAGAGCTAAAACATTTTGAAAATTATAAAATTATAGCGCGGTGCTCATTTGCCAGCTGGATAAGCAAAAAATCTGTTTCGTCAAAATGCATTGCCCTCACCCTTCAGGCTAGGGCAATTATCGCAGAAGAATACGCATACACGCATGACAAAAGCTGGAACATAATCAAAAAAATATTACATAAGTTTAAAGAAAACGCCTGTCGCTCAATAGAAAAAACAGCCTACTTACCACACAAAACAATTCCAACAAAAGTCGAAGCTGTCAGCCAGGCTCTTTCTGAATATCTCACGTCTGTATACAAAGTTCCAAAAAGCACTATTTACATAGCAAAAGATGATATTCCAACAGTCATAACAGAAAAACAAAAACAATTGTGGCGCAAAGCAATTAGAAAAAAGCTACACATTTCAGATGACGTTACACTGTACTGTTATAACGGCTCAGCAAAACCTTGGCAATGCCCAGACAAAACAATCGTTTTTTTTAATACACAATATAAAAAAAATAAAAACACAAGGTTTCTTATAATCACAAACGACACCGATATATTCATAGAAAAACTAAAAAAGACACCTCTTCCAAAAAAAACAACTTGTATTATGTCTATCAAACACAGAAACATTTACAAATATCTAGCAGCATGTGACTACGGAATTATTTTTAGAGAAAAACATATTGTAAACTGGACTTCACGACCAACAAAAATTCTTGAGTACAAAGCAGCACGAGTCCCAATAATACATAACAACACTGTAAAAATAATAACAAGCACAAAAACCCCTTGTTGCGAAACAATTGAAGTTACATGAAATAAGTTGTCGACAAACAGCTTGAGTTTCTTCCACATATGTTGTAAACATAACATTAGTTTGAATTTAAAAAGCTTCAATTAGAGGAGAAAAAATGAAAATTATAAGAAGCGCAATTTCCGTTATTTTTTGTATAACAATTCTTACTACAACCTACTTGAAAAGCGATACAACAATCACAGTCACAAAAAATAATTCAATAACAAAACCTATTACCGCATACTTGTATCCAACAAAACTTGTGCAAGGAACAAAAACAAATACAAAATACGGACAGTCAACAGCTGTCACCCCCGCTACAGATGCAACAACAAGACACTTTACATTTAAAGATATTACAGGAAAATTAACACACACAAATCAAAAGCTCCTTGTAAACGTTTTAAAGTCAATCGACTCCGGCAAACCAACATTCTACTCTGCTGCAATTAATACAAACGGCAAAACCTCATTTAACGTAGTAACAATAAAAAATAAAAGCGGAAAGGTTTCAGGAATTAAAATTACAGGTGGAACAACTCTAGGAACAACAACCCCCCCAGCCAAGTCAACAGTCCCTACAAACATATCCATAGCAAACACAACAAAATCCAAACTCCTTGTCGTATTTGACAAAGTACACACAACTTTCCCAAATATACCTGCAAGCGCCCCAAAATCTTCACAATGGGTAACAGTCACGTCAATAGATCCTGGAAAAACGATAAATATAATACGCGGAGCAACAACAAAAGTTAACGGGATTTCCAAACCAAATATTGATACGCAACACGTAACAAATTATGTCTCGGGAACAGATATAAAAAGCATTATAGCAGCAACGCCAAAACCTATAACGGCTAAAATATCGCTGTGATATTCAAAAATTAAAAGGTATTTACAAAAACACCTTTTATGTTACAATTAGTAAATGGGGTCGTAGTTATTGCGACCTCGTTTTTTTTAATTGTAACATAACGTGGAGGTTATTATCGTGAAACGCTTAATTTTAATTGTTGCATTATTATTTGCAGCAGCACCAGCAATAGCTGGAGAAAGAAAAAGACAAGAAAACACCTTAACAAAAACAACCAGAATGGCTATACCTGTAATAGGCGTAGTTATCGGATGTGTTTTTATAAAAAATACTTATAAACAAACTTCAACAATTCAACCTTGGCAAAGAAGTATTAGTATAGCCGGGCCAGTTCTTATTACCGGTCTATTTGCAAGCGTTGGAATAAAGCAGGTTAGGAAACTTCTTTCATAATAATTTTAATATGATTATTAGGATATGAAAAAGAATTAGAAGGCCCGAGAAAAACGGGCCTTTTTTAATAGACTTAAATAAGCAAACCAATCATCATTGCCGACAACAAATTTGCAAGAGCTGCTGCAAACACACAACGAAGGCCAAGCTCACACAACCATGGACGCGTTGAAGGAGCCAAAACACCAATTCCGCCAATCTGAATTCCAATACAAGAGAAATTAGAAAAACCACACAAAGCATACGTTAACAGGGATACAGCCCTTGGAGAAAGATTCATTTTTAGCATGTCTGTAAACGCAATAAATTCATTTATTGCAACCTTCGTTCCAATTAGCTGAGCACCAGCTGAAGCATCTGCTCCGGATAAGCCCAAAAACCATGCAAATGGATAACAGATCCAAGAAAAAATTAAATTCAAGCTTAGACTAGGCAACTTCCACGATAGCCCTATCAACTCAAAAAAGTTATTAACACCAAGTGAGCAATTACCCAAAAGAGCGTTGGCCAAGGCCACCAATGAAAGAAACGCTAAAAGCATTGCCCCAACATTAAGCGCCAAATTAAGGCCATCGACTGTTCCGCGAGAAATTGCGTCTACAGGATTTTTAGCCGCATCAGCAAACGTTGCCGTTACATCGGAAAGCTTAACCTTCTCTTCTTGTGGTATCATCATTTTTGCCATCAAAATTGTACCAGGAATCGCCATTACACTTGCAGTGAGCAAATGCTCTAGCGGAACCCCAAAACTTGAAAATACCGCCAACAGTGTTCCACTAACCGTACCCATTCCGCTGACCATAACCACAAAAAATTCTGATTTTGTCATAGTCTTTAAATATTCTTTAACCAATAAAGGAGCTTCTGTCTGACCTAAAAAGCTATTTGAAATTGCACACAACGTTTCAGAGCCTGATGTACCCAAAAGAGGGCGAACTACTTTGCCAATCAGAGAGACTACAAACTGAACAATTCCAAAGTAAAAAAGAAGCGACATAAACGCACCAAAAAAAATTATCATCGGCAAAACTTGAAAAGCAAAGATATTACCCCAAGAAGTTCCCTCAGAAACCGCCAAAGCACCGAAAACAAAATTCATTCCAGCAAATGAAAATTGATATAAACGCATTATCGCTTTAGAAATATAATTTACAATGTCCATTCCAAACGGAATTTTCAACATAAAAATCGCAAGAAAAAATTGTAAACCCAAAGCAGAAAGAACAAGTCGAATATTTATTTTTTTTCTGTTTACAGACGTTAAAAACCCTATAACCAAAATACAAAAGATCCCTAAAATACTACTGTAACGCGGAATCTCTCCAAAAAAATAGGAAATAACAGACATCAAAGCCCCTTCGTTTATTGGTATTATAAAAAACCGATACTCAAAATCAAATAACAAAAAAAACAAGATAAAAAATAGAAAATATTTGGAAAAAGTATAAAAGAAATAGAAAGAAAAAACGAGGAGAACTTTATTTTTTACTCTTTATAAAATCACTATAAAATCACTTTTTTACGCTCTTGACGATCCTTAGCAATTAATGCTTGGACAATTTCTTCAATATCCCCCTGCATTACAATGTCCAACTTTTTAAGAGTAAGATTGACTTGATGATCAGTAATTCTATTTTGTGGATAATTATACGTTCTGACTTTTTCGGCCCTCATACCTGAGCCAACTAGCTCTTTTCTTTGCTTACTAGTCTTTTGTGCATGCTCTTCTTTTTGATGCGCAAGTAATCGTGAACGTAAAATTTTTAATGCTTTCGTCTTATTTTTGTGTTGCGATCGTTCGTCTTGACAAGACACAACAACCCCTGACGGAAGGTGGGTAATTCTAACGGCAGAATCTGTTGTGTTAACATGCTGGCCACCAGCACCGCTCGCCCTAAAAACATCTATACGTAGTTCTTCAGGCTTAATGTTAAACTCAACCTCTTTAGCCTCGGGCAATGCTGCCACCGTCGCAGTTGAGGTATGAATCCGCCCAGATGCTTCTGTTTCCGGAACCCGCTGAACCCTGTGAACACCAGACTCAAGCTTTAAGGATTTATAAACATCTTTTCCCTTAACATGCAAAACAGCCTCTCTGTATCCTCCAAGATCTGTTTGACTTGAACTCAACAAAGCAGCCCCCCAATTTTTCTGCAAAGCGTAGTTGGTATACATTTTAAGAAGATCTGCAACAAAAAGAGCCGCCTCTTTTCCACCAGCTCCAGCACGAATTTCTAGAAAAACAGAGCGTGTATCATGCTCATCCGGTGGGTATAAAATATCATCAAGCTCGGCTTGTGCACTTGCCAAATCTTTTTTGAGTTGCTCCACTTCCTCCACAAAAAGTTCCAACATTTCTGGATCTTTGGTCTTGGAAGCGTTTTCTTCTGATTCTTTTAGGGATTTCTCAATGCAATCGACAGCCTTATATTTTTCCAACAAAAGAGAGACCTCAGAGGCCTCTTTTTGCAGCTCTTGTCGCTTTTTGTTATCTATGCCAGGATTAAGCAATTGCTGAGAGAGCTCGTTATACCGACGCTCCAAACCGCTCCATTTTTCTTCCATCAAACTATCTTACGCCTTTTTCTTTGCCATCTTTTTATAACGCTTTTCAAACTTTTCAATTCGACCAGCTGTATCAACAAATTTTTGTTTTCCGGTATAAAAAGGATGACACTGAGAACAAATAGACATTTTCATCTCTTTTGTTGTTGAGCGAGTAGCAAAAGTGTTTCCGCAAACACAATGTGCTGTAACCTCAAACAACTCTGGATGTATATCTTTTTTCATAAACATAAACCTTTACTAATAAATACATTTTTACTTGATATGATTTTAATTTATTATCGCGCAAAAAAGAAAATTTGTAAAATTACTCTTTGGACTCTTCTTCGATATCAATTCGCTCAGAAAGACGTTCAACATCATGCATTATATATTGTCTAACCATATTTAAAATGTCATATATTTGCGCCTTATTGCCCTTGAGAACAATACCTTCTTCTGGACATAAAATTATTTTAACATTCTTACCTTCAAGATGAACAATTTTACGTCCTTCACTCATTTGGACAGAAGTTCTCATTTCGTTTTGAACCTCTATTGTTGTTATTATAATGTTAAACATCTGTGTTGTTCCAATGCCACTGAATAATCCAAATTTAACAGTATAATCCAGCATCATCTCATCAATATCTTTTTTGTCATGATAATAAAAACCACAAGAAATCATAATTGGAGAGGCAACCGTAGTAAGAATAATCACAACAACACAAATTATATACTGCTCTGGAGTAATAACTTTACTACCGTTTAGGACAGTTGCAATCACAAGTCCAACTTCTCCTCTGGCAACCATTGAGGATCCAAACAGATATCCATCCAAAAGACTCCAACGGTAATCTTTTTTCCTTCTAACAAGATTGCTCAGGCCAATGGCAATATAGCAAGCAAATAACTTTGAGAAAACAGCAACAAAAAGAAGAAGAAAAACGATCGCCCATTCATACAAAGACAAAACACTAACGTCTATTTGCAACCCTACAGAACCAAGAAACAGCGGAAGTAAAAACGTATTAACAAACGGCGATATAATTTTTTCGGCACGGTGCCTAACATCACCCCTGCGATGAAATAATCCAGCAAAGTACGCTCCAGTGATACCCGCAAGACCACCGAATAGCTCTGCAAACGCAAAATACACAAACATCATCACCTGTGCAAAAGGAGCAATAAGATGCGATATTTTTTTCGCTCTAAACCACCTAATTACAAACGGAATTACATAATACCCAAATATAATAATTATCAAAAGACTAGTGCCCATATAGACCAATGAAGAGCCTATTCCACCATGAGAATGCGCTTTGAACTTCGTAATCACTCTACCAAAAATTCCTGATTGTAGGGAAAGAACAAAAACGGACAATAAAATAACAGCAACTATATCATCTATAATCGCTGCCCCTAACGTAGCCTTCGATGAGCGTAATGACATTTTATTTCTAGCAAATAACATCGCAACAGGAATAGAAACACTCGTCGCCGCAAAAATTACTCCAACAGCTATCGACTGAATATAAGAAAAATCTTGGCTCAGAAAAAAATACACGGTAAAAATTGTCGCAACAACAGGAACAACCGCCCCCAAAACTCCAGCCGTAGTTGCAGTAACTCCAACTTTAATAATATCCTTTATGTTCGTTTCATGCCCTGCAACCCAAAGCAAGTACGACACTGTTAATGCCGATGAAATTAACAATATAAATAAAACAAAAAAATCAGATGATGCGAGCGAATAAATATTACCAGAAAGTTTGTCAACAAACTGAACAGGTGCATCAAACAACCGCAACTGTTTGATATTAAAAAATGAGGGACCTAAAAGAATCCCTCCTAAAATTTGCCCAGCTATAACAGGAAGCCTAAATATAATTTTGAAAAGTTTGCCCAAAATGATCGTACCTGAAAGAAGCAAAGCTATAAACAAAGTAAAGTGTGCTATAAAAGAAGTGTCCAACCCAGAAGACATCAAGGCCCCCTCGGGTATAGAAAAAGAACCGCATAGCAGGTCCGACGAGAAAAAAAATAAAATTAAAGTTACAACAATTCTAAAAAAGTAAATTCCCATATCTTTTTTCCAAATTTAATCTCCTTAGTGTCAAGGATGGATAATAAAAATAAATTTGGCAATAATAAATTTAAAATCAACGAACTTGAACATCTTTTATATAGTTAGATAATACATCCTTAAACGCTTCTAATTGAGCTATAGAAAAAGGAGAAACTTTTTCAAATTTTTTATTCAAACATACGGTTGGCCGAAACTGCTGCAGAACAATTAGTCTCGCACCAACCAACCATTTTCCAATTTGCACAAAATCTGATTCTTTGTGAAGCCCCGGAACAACGGTTGTTCTAAATTCATAGTCAACACCGCTTGCCATTATAATTCCTACGCTCTCGCTAATATTTTGAACATCAACATAAGAATTAGTAACCACTGAATAATCATCAATATTTGTTTTTATGTCCATGGCAATATAGTCTACAAGGCCTTGCTCTACCAACAACCTTAACATTTTTGGGTTCGTTCCATTCGAATCAAGCTTAACTTTATAATCAAGAAATTTTATGTCACGTATAAAATTAACAAGTTCGGGATTAATCGTTGGCTCTCCGCCGGTGATACACACAGCGTCGAGCCAAATCTTTCTTTTTTCTAAAAACTCAATAATCTCGCCAACAGAATATCCACCATCAGTTTCCACGCCAAACACAAGATCAGGGTTATGACAAAATCCACACCTAAAATTGCACCCGGCCAAAAAGATTACACAACTAACATACGGATTGTAGTCGATCACAGATGTTTTTTGTAGACCAACAATCTTCATTCAGCCGTATCTTCTACATAAGCTAGCTCTTCAAGTGTCATCATGTCTTTTTTTTCACTCCAGCTTTGGCCACCAATAGACTCTTCAGTATACTCTTTTCTTTCATTATATTCTTCTTTTTTGCCCTGGTTCCACTGCCTTATAGGCCTGTAGTACCCAACAATCCTAGAATATACTTCTGTCTCAACACCACACTTTGGGCAAGAGGCAACTTCGCCCCTAATATACCCATGATCAGGACAAACACTAAATGTTGGAGTTATTGAAAAATATGGCAAGCGTGAATTTTGCGCAATTTTCTTTACAAGATTTTTACACGCTTTTCCCGAAGAAACCTTTTCACCTAAAAAAGTATGGAACATCGTTCCACCAGTATACAAATGCTGTATTCTGTTTTGATGCTCAACGGCCTCTATAATGTCATCTGTTTTGTCAACTGGTAGATATGTTGAGTTGGTAAGGAACGGAACATCGCACCCTGCTGTGATAATATCCGGATACAATCTTTTATCAATATACGCAAGCCGATGAGAAGTTGATTCCGCAGGGGTTGCCTCCAAGTTGTATAAACTCATCGTTTCCTGTTGGAAGCCAACAAGTTGTTCACGCATAAAGTTTAACGTCTCTATGGTAAACTGAACCCCCTCCTCTGTGCTAATATCTTTACCCAAAAAATTAAGACAAGCTTCATTCATGCCACACAGGCCGATTGTAGAAAAGTGATTACCAAATGAACCAAGGTAACGCTTTGTATAAGGCATCAACCCCCTGGACAAGTTTTGATCAATTATCTTTCTTTTCGTCTCAAGAGACTGCTTGGCAAGCAACATATAATGCCCAAGTTTTTCAAAATAAGATTCCTTGTCTTTTGCCTCATAACCAAGTCTATTTAAATTTATGGTAACAACACCAATAGACCCTGTTGAATCACCAGGCCCCCACATTCCACCAGGTCTTTTGAGAAGTTCATTTAGATTCAAGTTCATCCTACAACACATTGCTCGAATACTCTTTGGGTCTAGGTCCGAACCAATGTAGTTTTGAAAGTATGGCAGGCCAAATTTTGACGTTACATCAAATAAAAGGTTTGCATTCTCAGAATCCCAATCAAAATCCTTTGTAAGATTGTATGTAGGAATAGGCCAAGTAAACACGCGCCCTTTTGCATCCCCTTCCAATAAAACTTCTAAAAACGCCTTGTTTATCATTCCCATTTCACGAGTACAATCACCGTAAGTAAATTCCTGCGGCTTACCACCAACAATGGCTTTTTCATTTGCTAAATCATCGGGTACAGTCCAGTCAAATGTTAAATTTGTAAACGGAGTCTGAGACCCCCAGCGACTTGGAATATTAAATGAAAACACAAGCTGCTGAATAGCCTGCTTTGTCTCCTTGTATGAAAGGTTTCCATTTTTTACAAAAGGAGCAAGGTAAGTATCAACCGAGGAAAACGCTTGTGCCCCTGCATTTTCCATTTGCACACATCCAATGAAATTTATCATATGATGAACAACCGTGCTTAAATGCTTTGCAGGCTTACAATCAATTTTATTTGGAACACCACCAAGCCCCAACAAAAGCAAGTTTTTTAGCGACCAACCACAACAATAACATATAATCGCATTGTTCAAATCATGAATATGGAAATACCCATTAACATGCGCTTCTTTTATCTCTGGAGAATAAATTTCGTTTAGCGCATAGCGATTAACAACTCGACCAGCTGTAAACAAAAGAAGACCAGAAAAACTGTAACTTTCATTACTGTTTTCCTTTATTCGCCAATCTTTACCTCCTGCGTATGAATCAATAAGCTCTTTTGCATCAATTAAAGTCCCTCGTGCTCCCAACTTTTTTTTGTGACATGGCCAAAAAACTTCGGCCGCACCTGCATAGCCAGCATTTTTCAAAACTATGGCAATAGAATGTTTAATATCGTCCGTTGTAGGAATCTTGCTAGAGTTGCATTGATATTCCAAAATTCCGCCGACTTTGTGTGTTAATATATCTGCACTTTCTTTGTCTATTTTCTTGTCAATGTTTGTATCATTTACAACATCAAAAATAGAAGTTGATATTTTTTCTGGCACAAAATCAACCACGTTTCCGTCATACTTTTTTACCTTTTCTATAGCAAACAGCTGCAGACCCATATGTCCTCCTTATAATTCAAGATGAAAAAACTGATCCCCCTACCCAGAAAACGAATTGCCAAACTGAGGAGATAAATACTAAAGACACTTTTTATTAAGCTTAGTAAAAATTTTAGCAGGTTAACCTCTAATTTGCCAACACTTTTTTCATCATAAATTTTTTGTATTTTTTAATCGAATAAAACATTTTTTTAAATGTCCAAAATTCTCAGAATAGAAAAAAAATAAACAATTAAAAAACATCTCAAAACGCTCTCGAAAATATTAATTTAGGACAAAAATGTTTTTTTCGAATATCACAAAATCAAGATGAAAAAAATAAATAAAATAAATAAAATAAATTTAGAAAAAACTACAAAAAAAACAATAAGCTGACTTGATGGACTTATTAAAAAAAACACGCCCCGTTATCCCGTGCTGAAAGCGAAATTAAAAAAAAAGAAATTAATTAATTGGGGAAATTTTGAGTTTTTTGTTCTTTTTTGTCAATATTCAATCGGTACCCAAAAAACAAAAAGTTTTAATCGCCTTCCAACACAACCAACAAAATTTTTAACTTCTTCTGTACAACCAACGCCAAACTGACCATCTAAAAGATCTTGAGACAACGCATAAGCCTCCGCACGCGCAACGGCCAGCTTTATTAAGCTTCTAGCTCGTGACAAATCTGTTGTTATCTCACGCCTTAATTTCCTCTCTTGTTCAAGATTATCCAAAACAGACATTGGAACAAAAGTTATGCTACGATAATCATGCCAATCTTTAAAAAATGCAGCATAATAACCAACAGACTTGTGTGTTTCAGCAGCCATACTTGAACAACAAGCACGCGCAAAAAATAAACATAAAAAGAAAATAAAAAATGACTTAACAATATTCATGTTCATAATTTCAGCAAAAATCTGTGCGAAATAATTTTACAAAATACCTAGCATTAATATAGAAAACAATTTACTAGAAAAAAGAACAAAGAAAAAGCACTTCCAGAAATCTGGAAGTGCTTTCAATCTTATATCAAGTTAAAGATTAGTAGCGTCCTCCGCCACCAAATCCTCGGCCTCCGCCGCCGCCGCTTCGGCCTCCGCCGCCGCCGCCGT
>Ga0257119_1000128_pt1 | contig 83416 bp, 88 predicted proteins | sample SI112_200mmetaG_FD_190179 | JGI IMG/M metagenome (GOLD analysis project Ga0257119, IMG submission 190179) | Marine microbial communities from Saanich Inlet, British Columbia, Canada - SI112_200m | ecosystem: Environmental > Aquatic > Marine > Inlet | place: Canada: British Columbia | collected... | reverse complement strand
CCAGTTTTTACGGGTCCAAGGATTCTTGGTGGTCCATTCAGTGGAACTTGTATGGTTAATAATTTTTTATTTATTCGTTCTTTTAGTGAAAGTGAAGATCACAGTTGTACTTATTGTTTGGATCTTTACGAGTTGAAAGTTTTTAAATTTTCCAATTATAGTGGTGACAGACTGACAGTTTTTCCTGACCTTACGGGAAGTATTACTAAAAGATATTTTGAAGGTAACTCTATTCGTATTTATTGTAGAAGTATGGATCATAGACTTACAATTGCTCAGAAGGTTTTGATAAATTCAATTTTTTCAGAACAAGGGATTTCTTGGTATCAGGCTATAAAACTTAAACGTATTTACGATAGGCTACCAAGGGCTGTAAAGGTAATGGTAAACGCCAGAACAAAAAAGTTTCAGCTGTTAAATTGTTGCTGTTGTCGTCGGTTGGCTAGATTGTAAAATTTAGTTTATGGAGGTTATTAAGATGAAAAAGCTATTATTGTCATTTCTGTTTTGTTTAAATTGTGTGTTTGGTTGTTTTGCTGCAGATGGTGCGCTTGAAAGTAAAGATGATGCTGCGCTTGAAAGTAAAGACGATGCCGCGCCAGTTGCTGGTGGTGTTGAAAAATTGTTTAGGTTTATTCCTAAAGAGGGCCTTGATGAAGTTGTTGAAGTTCCGGAGGCTGTTTTAAGAAGATTAAAACATTTAGACCGAGACTTGTTGTCTGATTCTGTGGATGAAATAGCTGATGTTCAAGATGGAGTTGTTAGCTATAAGTTGTCTACAGTAGATGCGCCATCTTTAAGAGCTGCGGTACACTTTATGACTGTGCTTTATTCAGAAGAAACGGGTCCAGACAGAGAGGGCATCTTTCATTTTATCGATGATGAGAATCATCTTTCTATAGAGCAAAGAATTGGCTTATTTACAGCTTTAGAATTTTTGAGAATTGAGGATATTGCAAATATAGTACTGGATTCTATTGTTTTGCTTGCTTATGATGGCGAGGCAAGAAGATGCTGTGGAGGAGGTCGTTATGGTGATGAAGAGTGTTCCACGTTTTCGCGAATTGGAAGACCAAAATGTATGTCTGAAGGTGTTTGTAAGCCAGGTTTACAGGCTCTATTAGAGTATGGGCGCAGATTGCCTAGTATTATTAGGGTTCAATTGGAAAAATCTGTTAATGTTTTATTGCTTGGGCTTAAAGCTTTTAAAGTAGAGACGGCTTTAAATGATTGGGACCAATAATCAGTTGCATTATCTTTATCACCGGTTACAAATAAAATTGCAATAGCCTATGACAATTCTTCTGGACATGTTCCAGTTGTAAAAATTTTTGATAGAGATGGCGCTGAGATCTTAGATATTGATTGTGATGTCCAGCCCTCTTTAATGAAGTGGTCTCCTTGTAATGACTCTTTATTGGCTTTTGCTCCATGTGTTGGATGTGTAAAGATTTTTAATACTGATACAGGGGATATAGTATCAAACCTATCTGTTGATGAAATGGATGAGGTCCCGGGCGCTGTTAAGAAGTTTTGTTGGTCTCCTAATGGAGAACAGGTTGCTGTTATATTTTCTGGCGGACGTTGTTTTTTGTTTAATTCTTCAAGTGGAGCCTGCATCAGCCAGATTAATCTGCACGTAGACCCTACTTCTTTTTTTAGTTGTTTTAATGTTTCTTTTTCTCCTGATGGTTTAATGTTATTAATTTCTTATAATGACACTATAGAGGTTTTTAATATGCTGACTTTGGATAGTATATATTCATCTGAAGGTTTCTCGGCTGATTGTCAAGAACAGGAAAAAAAATAGCTGTGACTTTTCGTCATAAAGATGAGATTAATGTTATAGATACTAAAACATGGAAGAGGTTATACACTATATTTGAAAGTGTTTGTACTTATAAAGTTGGTTGGTCATCTGAAGACCGTTATTTAATTGTTTTTCCTCATATAAGGCCTTGTTTAATTAGTATTTATGATGGGCACTCTGGAAAACGCATTATTAGTGAAAATACTTTTTTCGATTCTTACTGTCATCAATTTATAATAAAAGATGATGTTGTATTTTTTCATTCTTCTTCTGGGATTAAGAGTTTTGACCTTCGTGTTATGAAACTATCTTCTACTTTTGGTCATGCTTACAATAAATTTGAAGTTTTTTCTGATCTTGATGGGTTTGTTTCTATTAATGGTGATAAATATGTTTATTCGTCGATTGTTTCCAATCGGTATTCTAAACGATTAACTCTTACTCAAAAATTATATTTGTATTCTATTCGAATGGAAAGTACTGGAACCGGATTTGTTCAGGTTGGAGGAAGAAGAATTAGGGAATATTTAGATATTTGTTCAAAGGCTTGGACTTTGCCATTTTTTGCACCTAAACCTGCAGCTTGTAGCTTATAAAACTAAAATTGTATATTTTATGGGGCTTGTGTTTATACAAGTCCCATACTTTTACAAAATGCCTCTTGTGTTGGTTCTCTTTCTAAAAAATCTACAAGAAGTTGTTCCGGTGGTTTTTGTCCTCCGGGTTTTAATATGCATTGAGCATATTTTTGTCCAATATTATTATCTAAAAATCCACCATTCTGCCTTATGTGTTTTACAATGTCATGTGCAAAAACCTTTGTCCATAAATAGTTGTAGTATTTTGCTCCATAATGTATTAAATGGCTAAATGATGTGTAAAAATGTTCCTCTGGAATGATGGTAATACCGGTTGTTGTTTTTTTGTAAACTTCTTGTGATATTTTGTCTAAATCAGTAAAATCGCAGGTTTTGAACAAATCAATTGATAGTGTTGAATAAAACGAAAAAGACATTACCTGGAGTCCTGTTCCGAATTTTTGTTTTTGATATACAGTCAAAGAATCAATTAGTTTTTGTGGAATTTGTTCTCCTGTTTTGTGATGGGCTGATAACATTTTTAATATTTCTTTATCTCCAACCATTGATTCTAAAACTTGTGATGGCATTTCTGTAAAATCTGATTTTGTTCTGCTTCCAGCAAACGAGAGAAGTTTTGTTTCAGACAAAAGATTGTGCAGGGCGTGACCGACTTCGTGAAACAAAATTGTTAAATCTTTTCTTGTAAGCAGGCTAGGGGAGCCTTCTATTTTTGGGGCAAAACTTGTAAGTACCACTGCCACGCCAGGTTTAAAGGTGTCATTTATTCTTTGTGTTGGAACCAGCCCGTAGCATTTGCCGCGAGTGTGCTTTCCTGGGTGTGAGTGTAGGTCCAAAAGCAAATATCCTATTAGAGTTTCATTGGTGCGATTATGTATTTTTAAAATGACAGTATTTTTCCATAAGCTGTCTGTTTTTTCTTGTTCTATGCGCAGATTAAAAAATGATTCCAAAATATTTATCATTGGATCTATTATTTTTTCCAAGCAAAAATACTCAGAAATTTCGGTTTCATTAACCTGGAAAAACTTTTTCTTATAAATGTTTTTTAGATAATCAATGTTCCAAGGTTTTATAGTATCGTTACTGGTGAAAGCAGCGGTTTGTGGTTGTAGTTTATTTAAAATATTAACTTCTTCTTTTGTTTTGGTTCGTGCTATTTTGACTAACTTTGCAATAAAATTCTCAATATTTGATATATTTATTGCCATTTTTCCGTCGATATCAAATGATGCATAGTCAGGGTATCCAACAATTTCTGCAAACTTATTGCGCTTTTCTATTATAGACATCAAAATAGCTTTATTTTCTGGATAAGCACGATTTTTGAATGCTATGTAAAAGTCTTTTCGAGTTTGTTCTATATTGCACAGAGGCAGGACAAAAGATCGAGTATAATCATTGCATTTTAGGACGTATTTACCGTCGTTTGTTTTGGGAAGGTTTTCTATAAATTGTTTTGGGAGGCCATCTAGACCATTTATTGGAGTTGTGATGTGGCTTTTGTTGCTTTTGATGTTTTCATTGAAAATTCGACATTCATTTGAAAGTTCTTTTTTTATCTCCATTATTTGGTTTTGTTTTTTTATTGGGAGGTTTAGTCCATTTTTATTGAACTTTCTCATTATTTCGTCCAAACAGTATCGCTGTTCATCTGTTATAGGCTCTGATTTGCTACCATTTTCTGCGTATTGCTTGCATGATTTGTATAGTTTTTTGTTTGAAATTGTGTATTCACTTTTGAATATTCCACCTAGAGATTTTATTTCAGAAGCTTTTTTTTGCAGGCTTTTGTCTGTTGCGGTGTTTGATAATATCCCACACAGTGAGCACAAAAAAGAAATGGTTGCTTTTATGTCATCGAGGGCTTCAATCGTGTTTGAAAAAGTTCTCTTGCCAGGAGTAATTGAATAAATTTGTTCTAATTTAGATTTGATTTTTTGTTTTATTTCCTCATAACCAAGTTCTAGCTCTTGTGCAGAGTGTGGAAATATAGAAGCAAGCTCTTCAAGATTGTTTGGATGAAATTGAAAAAGCGTGGCGGAATTGCTTGAGGTTTGTAAGATAGAGGAGGAAATCAATAAAAAAAAGATACAAAAAACATTCCATTTGTAGCGATGCATATTGCTGCTCCGTTCTTGTTTTTTATTTATCCTAGATAAAATTTTTGCAAAACTCAATTCTTTTTTTTTTGTTTTACTATTTATTTTTTTAATAATAACAAATAGTTGCTTTTCAATCTGAAACACATTCTATAAAACCTTTTATAAAAAGGCAAGATTCGTACTACCAGCGGTTAATTCTAATTGACAAGAATGTCTATTGGTTTATACTAAAAACATGTCATGGAATAATTTTTTTATAGCTTTTAAATGGAGCGTTTTATGAAAAAGAAATTACTAATTTTACTATCGTTTATGATTTTTGGTTTATTTGTAGTTGATGTTTTGGGTTCAGCTTTACCAGTGGCAGAAGACGTTGATGCTGAGTTGCTTGCTCTTATTGGTGTTTGTGGTGAAGAGCGTGATGGATTCGATGAGGAGCTAATTTGTTGTGATACTCGAGCTGAGCTGGAACGAGCTGAGGCAGAAAGAACTGGAACAGAAGAAGACTTGATTGGAAGGTTGTCTAGAGCGCTTAGTAGTGTTTCTATTGCTGAACTAGAAAGCGTTCATGGAAAAGATCCTGCGCCTAAAAGAAAGCGGGAAGACGGAAGAGCTTCTTCACGGCCTGGTCGCTTTTCTATGCCAAGGTCGCCTTCTGTGGGCGTCGCAAGATCTGCAAGTTGTTTTACTTTTGGAGGCGCAAGTCCATTTGGAGTGAGCCCTAGAAGTAGAGGGCTTTTAAGTCCTGGACATGGTGCTGTATCGCCTCGTAGAAGTTTTTTTGCGTCTCCGTCATTTGCTTTGCCTGGAACCGGTGATGTAAGAATGCGAGCGCCGTCAATGTTTGACGATCGAGAAGGTTTAGCGGGACCGTGCACTGAAGATGTAGTTTCTGAGCGGCCGAAAAAAAGAGGCCGAATCGGCGATGTTTAAAGATTTTTTATTGAAGGATTATGGGGAAATTATGAAAAAGTTAATATTTTTATTTTTGTTAATGCTTCCACTAGTTGTTAAGCCTGCATCAGAAAAACCAAACCCAGATGAGTTAGGCGTGGAGATGTGGTATTACGTAAAAGATGCTATGAGTAGAGCAAAGAGTGAATCAGTTAAGCCTTCTGAAAAGGATTGTTTGGATGGTGATTTATCTGAAGAGGGCTGTTTAAGTGGTGGCATTTTTCCATGTCCTTGCCAAAGAGCGTTAGATAAAGCTATGTTTCCAACTCGTGAGTATTTTAGTAAGTGTATGAGCGAGTTATATTTGCAAATGAGAGATAGGCTTTATCCATTTGGTATAATACAACATTTAAAGTTTAACCCATTTATGTCTTTAAGAGATAATTTGGCATCATTTTCTGTTGGGCCTGACGGAGATCCTTTAGAGGTAGATGCTTTAGTTGAAGAATATGCAGATGTTTCTCCATATGATTTTTCATGGGATTGTGGAGATGAAGAGTCACGACGTAGAATACTTATGCCGTTTGAAAATTTATCCAGGGCTCTTTTGTTAGAGCATCAAAGAGGTGACAATGGACGGAAAAAATATCTATTGGAGATAATGAACAGGAAGTATCCCTTTTTATATAGAAGAATTGCATTTGGTGGTGGAATAAAAGTCCTTGAAAGAGTTGTAGGGATGAATGACTATTTTGCTCAACGGTTGCTTCTTGGGGAACGGTAAATTGTACTTAGATAATTAATTTATATAAAAAAGTCCCGGAAAATCCGGGACTTTTTTTTTGCTCTTATTTTCTTTTATATTGACCTATTCTGAATATTTATTTTTAATTTTGTAGAAATGTTCTTATAAAATGGTGTAAATATAAATAAAATCAAAATACTTGGGGGAGTTATGAAGGTTTTTTTTTCTATTATTATTTTGTGTTTTTTTGTTAATTTTCTGTATGCATCAGAAGGGGCCGTGGCTGTAGAGTTGCCAAATTATTGGGCGTCGCCGGATTCTCCTCTTGCCCCAGAGGAGGGCCAGGACAAGATGGTTACTTTGGAGGACTTTGAAAAGTATTTTCCTAATACAAGTCGGGTTTTGGATATGAGCTTAGAATTAAGTGATCATACAGATGATACAGAAGCCTTTATTCCTATAAAAACATTATATGTAAACATTATGTGCAAAAGAGTAAGGCCGGTTGTTAAGTTGGCCAGTTCACATCAGATTGATTTATTTTCTCCTCAAGGATGTATGGCCTCACCATATGAATATGCATGGAGCGTTGGCAATACTGATTTTTTTGGTTGTTTATTAAGAGATAAAGCAGCAGCAAAAGCCGCCCTATGCTTTGAGCTTGAAAGCCAGCTAGCTGGATGCAAAAACTTGTCTAGGCAAAATTTTGTACTTAGCGCTTCCTTCGGATCCTCAGGCTTTTCATTGTGTTCTTAAGCAAGTGACCAGTAGTTTTGAAAAATTCTAACTTTTCTGCAAAATTTTCATTTTTGCTTTCGGCAATAATTTTTATTTTGGATCGCACTCTAATGTAGTAGACAATAGTTGTTACAATTGATGTACTTGAAAATAGCATATAAGCATAGCAGATTACGTTGGTTAGATATGCCCAATGAGCTTTGATTTTACCAGGGATTTGTATTGCTTGTGGTATAACTTTTATAAGGCCAACAAGAAGACCAATGTGTGTTTTTGGTGCGACCGGACCTTTGATATTTGGAACCAAAGAGTTTAAAAACATGTCTAATTGTTCTGAAAATATAAAGTAAGTTCCTGCGATAATTAATACATAAAATAGTATTGTTATTACTATGATTTGTTTTATTATTGGAACACTCAAGCATACAAATCTATCAACAAAATTTTTGTCGTCTCCTTTTTTATTTTCTCTATAGCAATACCAAATTCCTAATGCTGTTAAAAGAAATGGTGCGGCCATAAACAGTGCTTCAAGCATGAATGCTATTTTAGGCGCATATGCTTTTGGAAGAACTCTGCTTAAGTAAGAAAATGTGTTTATAAATAAAATTCTATAGCTGAGTGGAACCCAAGAATATACGGTTAAACCTGTTGCTTGGAATAGACAAAATGATATTACGTATTTTACCTTTTCCTGTTCTGTTAGTGTTCCATTCTTAAATTCTTCTACTAATTTTCCAACTCTCCAAATGTACATAACAACTCCTTATTTAGAAAATGAATTTTTAAGGTCGTTTACTTTAAACGGCCCAGTTCGCTTACCTGTTGCCAAATTATATGATGCTGTTTTGAATATTACTTTTGTTGTTTTTACGACTGCGGATACAAATATTGTCACTATTATCCCAATTGCTATTCCAACGTATGCATTGAGTGCAAGCAAGCCGAAAATGATGGAAATACATATAAATGTTGTTGATTTTATAATTCCAGATATTGTTGAAAAACCAACCATAGCCACAGCAGATTCTCCAAATGTTTTTTGCATAAGCTGTGCTGATTTTTTTATACTGTCAAATAATCCTAGAGATTCAAATGCCAAAACAGGTACCAAGAAAAACGTAAGCATATGCCAACCAACTTTTATAAAATCTCCTAAAATGTTAGCCAGAAGCGCTGTGATTATTCCTTTGTTTTTCTTGTTTTGTAGATTTGATACCACTATTTTGATAATTGTGCTTATAATTGCCCAAAAAGTGGCAGCAAATATTCTTGAAAAACCAGTCAAAAAAGATTGTATAAGACTAGATTTTTCATTTTCTAAAATTTTTCCTATGTAGTGGCTTAATCCGGTATAAACAACAGTTCTTACAATTTTTCCTATAAAGCCGACAACAAAAACTAAGAACAAAAGGGAAAGAATCGCAACATAAGCCAAGGCTTCTTTTTCATTGGGGGAAAGTTGTCCAGAAAATATGTGCTTGAGTCCTTTATCAAAAATGTGGACCCCATATTTTGAGTACATTTTGTTCATCCATATGTATGTTAACAAAGATATAATTGTGGCGCTTATAATTGGAAAAACAATGGCTACAGGATTGGCGGCTAGTAACTTTAGACTTGTAACCATCATGTAAGTAGCGTTTGTAATTTTAGTTTTAGATTTTTCAAAAAAAGACGCTTGGGGTGGAACTGGATTGATCATAACTTCCCTAATTGTTTTTACTTATTAAACATTTCTTTTATTTTATTTGTGTCAAATGGACCGGTTGGTTTGTTTGTTGCAAAGTTGTATACGGCGACTTTAAAAATGTTTTCTGCCGTTGTTGTAATCGGAAGAATTATCAATAATGTGCTTATGCTTACAAAAAATCCTGCAATTGGATTAAATAGGTTGGAAACAACGTAGAATGTTGATGGAAAAATTGTTGCGACAATTATGCGGTGTATAAATGAAAAGCTTATGTTTGCAACAATTGACTGGCCAAAAGTGTTTTTCATTAACGAGGCTGATTGTTTTATACTTTCAAAAAGTCCATAATTTTCAAAAGCGAACTTTGGCATAACGAAAAATGTAACCATGGACCAGCCAGCCTTAAGGATGCTACCGAACATGCTTGCAACTTGGTTGTTGCGATTTCCTCCAGACCCTAGTACAAAAATTCTTACAAATGCGGAAAGTGCTGCCCACTTGGAAACAAGAAAAATTTTAGAAAGACTTAGCATAATGCTGTTTTTTACGCTTATTGGTTTTTTTGAAAGTATATGTGAAGTGTAGTGACATACCCCTAAGTTGCTAAGGGTTATAATTAGGCTTCCGACAAAGATGATTATGAATAATGTTGAAAGTGTAATAGCGTAAAACATTCCCTTGCTAATATGATGAGAGTGTGGTTTAAAAATGTTTATTGCGTGTGAAAAATACAACGTTAAAATACAAAAGAAAATGAGCACAAAGATTGTTAAAATTGCATAAATTGGAAACAGAAGAGTGCTTTTATGCTTGTTTAAAACAGAAAAACTAATCTTCATCATTTCAATTGCATTTATGAATTTGTTCCAGATGTTTTTAAAAAATTGAATTGGATTTTTTAAGAGTGACATGAAACTTTCCTTTTTTTTGGATGTGTTATATAAACTTTGTTTTATCCTAAAAAAAAGAGTTTTTTAATGTCAATCTTTATGCAGTTTAAAAGTCCCTGGATTTTTCAAGTTAGAATATTTTAGTGGGTGTTAGTCTATACGGATTGCTTTTGCAGAAGATATTCAAGAACCATTAAGCTCCAAATTTCCATTGAACCTTTAATTTTTTTGCATTCTTCCAGCGAGATGAGTTGGCCACTTTTTAGTTCAGATTTAATTTTAATTTTGTTAGTTGAGCCTTTTAGCATAAATACAAATCCTGTGTGAACTCTTCCAACTTCTGTTGAATCATCGTTTACCATTCCGATAGGAATGATTTCCATTTTGTCAGAGTAATCAACTTCCTCGTGGAATTCTCGCCTGGCCCAATCAAAAATGTCTTTTCCTGTTACATCTTCTTCGTTTACATGCCCGCCTATGCCAATCGAGTGTTTTCCTTGTAGTCTTTGTTCAGATGCATCAGATTTTCTTTGCATTACAAATATTTTTTTATCAAACTCAAAGACAAGATACGGAATAATTTGTTTAAAGCCTGGGTCATTTTCAACTGTTGAGCGCCATAGAAATTTTTTATTTTTTTCTATAACGTCTGAATACATGGAAAAATCTACAGGTCTAAAACCGGTCCAAAAAGTTTGGTCAAATAAAACAGAGCGTTTTACAACAAGAATTTTTTCATCTTTTTTGAGTGTAGAAGTAGTTTGTATTTTTTGTTTTTCCATATGATCTCTAAAAGTTAAAAAGTTAAGGCCCAACACTATTTAGCGTAGGGCCTTTTTGCGAAAAGTAAACTATCCTTTATTTCCACCGTCATTTTCTGTTTATGGTTATGGGCAACGAAGGCAAACACTAAACTAAAATGAAAAAAAGAACAACAATTTATTTGAATTTTTTAAAAATAATTTTTTGTGCGAAACTAGTCGTATGTAAAAATGTGTTTAAAATAAGGAACCTTGTTATGAGTTACGATTTTAAGACGATTGAAAAAAAATGGCAGGAACGTTGGAAAAAAAAACCTGACGGAAAAACCAAGCCTTCTGGGAGTGGTAAAAAGTTTTATTGTCTTGATATGTTTCCATATCCATCTGGTTCTGGATTGCATCTTGGACATTGGAAGGGTTATGTTCTTTCCGATGTTTACACTCGTATAAAATGGTTGGAGGGTTACAATATTTTGCATCCAATTGGTTGGGATGCATTTGGACTTCCTGCAGAAAATGATGCGATAAAAAAGGGTATTCATCCAAAAATTTCTACAGAAAAAAATATTAGAGTATTCAAGCGGCAGCTACATGAAATTGGTGCGTTGTATGACTGGTCAAAGGAAGTAAATACTACCGATCCAGACTACTACAAATGGACTCAGTGGATCTTTCTTAAAATGTTTAAAGCTGGTTTGGCATACGAGGATAATTTGCCTATAAATTGGTGTCCTTCATGTTTGACCGGAATTTCAAATGAGCAAGCTATTGATGGCAAGTGTGACCGTTGTAAAACCATAACAACAAAAAAAGCGATCCGTCAGTGGGTTTTAAAAATTACTGAATACGCGGAAAAACTTTTGCAAGGCCTGGATGGTCTAGACTGGCCAGAAAAAGTTAAGGCAATGCAAAAAAATTGGATTGGCAAGAGTGATGGTGTTGAGATTATTTTAAAGGCTTTGCTTGAAGATGGTAAAACTCTTGATTTGCCTGTATTTACAACACGTCCAGACACAATTTATGGCGTAACTTTTGCTGTTATGGCGCCGGATCACAAACTTGCAGGTAGGGTTACTAATCCTAAACGTTCTCAAGAGGTAAAGAAGTATCAAGAAAAAGTTTCATCGATGAGTTTGGTTGACCGCATGGCAGAAAAGGAAAAGTCTGGAGTATTTACAGGAACCTATGTAAAAAACCCTGTGAGCGGTCAAGAAGTTCCTTTGTACTTGGCTAGTTACGTTTTGCCCGATTATGGAACCGGAACTGTTATGGCGGTTCCAGGGCATGATCAACGAGACTTTGAATTTGCAAAAAAGTATGACTTGCCAATTAAAGAAGTTATTTATTCTAAGCAAGCTCCAAAAGATGAGGGCGGAAACCTAACAGAGGCTTGGATTGGCGAAGGTGTTCTTATAAACAGCGAACAATTTGATGGTCTTGATGTTGATAAAGCGATTGAAAAAACAATTGATTATATAGTTAAAAAAGGCATTGGCAAAAAAGAAGTTTGCTACAAGTTAAGAGATTGGATTTTTTCCAGACAACGTTATTGGGGTGAACCAATACCATTGATTCATTGCGAAGCCTGTGGTGTTGTTCCTGTTCCAGAGGATCAGTTGCCGGTCAAATTGCCTGATGTTGAAAAATACCAACCAACAGGAACAGGGGAATCTCCGTTAGCAAATATCAAGGAGTGGGTTAATACAGAGTGTCCAAAATGTGGCAAAGCTGCAAAGCGTGAGACAAATACAATGCCGCAATGGGCGGGTTCATGTTGGTACTTTTTGCGTTATCCAAATCCGGATCTTGCAGACAAACCATTTGATGAAAATGACATAAAATATTGGTTGCCAGTTGATTTGTATATTGGTGGAATTGAACATGCGATTTTGCATCTTCTTTATGCTCGTTTTTATGTCAAATTTTTGCATGATCAAGGTTATTTGCCGTTTGATGAGCCGTTTAAAAAACTTTTCAACCAAGGCATGATTGGCAAATATTGTGAAAAATCAGGAACAGTTGAAAAAATGTCAAAATCAAAGGGTAATGTTGTAAACCCAGATGACATTGTTAAGCTCTACGGCTCTGATGTTTTGCGTTTGTACATGCTATTTATGGCGCCACCTGAGCTTGGTTGTGAATGGCAAGACAATGGCCTTGAGGGTATTAAGCGTTTTGTAAATAGATTGTACGATTATTTGTCTGATCCAAAAAACAGAATTTCTGATAATCAAAAGGAAGAAACAAAAACAACTAAGCGTATTCACATGTTTTTGAAAGAGTATCAAAATAGATTGGAGCATTTTAAACCAAACACAGCAATTTCTGCTTTTATGGAATTGTTAAATGATATTCAAGATCAAAAAATGTGCCTTTCAAAAGAAAGCATGAAGTCGATAATTGTTTCATTTTCTGTTTTAGCCCCACATTGTGCAAGTGATTTATTAGAAACCATTTTTAATGAAAAATTGGCGGATTGTTTGTGGCCACAATATGATTCTAAATTGGCAGAGCAACTTGAGGTAACTATTGCAGTTCAGGTTAATGGCAAAGTTCGTGCACAAATTATGGCACAAAAGGGCGCTGTGCAAAATGATGTTGAAGGTACGGCAAAAGAAGCGATTGCAAAATGGCTTGATGGAAAAGAAATACGCAAAATAATTTTTGTGCCTGACAGATTAATTAGCTTTGTTGTTGCTTAAGCTAAAAAGGTTGGTTGTGTTAGATCAAAACTTTTTGAATGTTTTAAATATTGTTTATTCTAATTTTGAAGGCCCTAATATTGACTGGTTTTTATTTGGCAGTACAAACTTGGCGCTAAAGGGTATGGAAGTTGTTCCAAGTGATTTGGATATCTGTATTAAAATGTGTGACTTAGAGATAGCTTTGGCTATATTTTCAGATTATTCTCGTTCTGATGTTTGGGAGCTTAAAAATAGAGAGGCTCTTGCGTTTGAAGTTATTATAAATGACGTAAAGGTTCATATCTGTGCAGATTATGAATGTGGCTTTTATTATAAAATAGCTTTTCTTGGTGACAATATTGAGTTTATTAAAGTTGGTGATTACACAATTCCATCTTTAAAATTGCAAGCAGAAATTGAAGGTTATAAACATCTTGGTCGCAACAAAAAAGCTGCAGCGATAAAGGAATTTATAAAAAGAGCTTAAGCTTATAATCTTTTGTGTGCATTTCGTGAAATATTTACTTTTTCTTTTATGTCGACAAAGTCTTGTTGAAGCTTTTCGTATTCGGCGTTAAGGTCTGCCAGCCTCTTTTGGAACATTTCAACAAGTGGATTGCATGTTCTAGGTTTTCTGCAAAGAGGAGGCTTCTTTTTAGGCTTTGTTTGGCCTACTCTACCGCCGGCCCAGTGTTTAATAAGGTCTCTCACTCTTCCTGGTCTTGCGGCGGCTTCTTTTTTTTCTTCTTCCTCTTCAGCTTCTTCTGCGACCGGTGGTATAGTTGCCGATAAAAATCCATCAGTCAGGCTGTCAACAAATAGCCTTGCTGGTTCTGGTAGGTCATGATAAATAGGTAAAAGGTTCTGAGCTTTTCGTTGGCTTATTATACCTTCAGATTTGTTGAGCTTGTAGAGAAGTAGTTGTTGTGGTAGGGGTAATGGCTCAACGTCATAATCTATTACTGTAAAACCTCTTCTTGAAGCAACAGCGAGTAAGTTTTTTTCAGGGGCCCATTCAACATCAAAAGCTGCTCCTTTTATTGGAATGGTTTCTATTAAATGGCCATTTCTAGGGTTCCATATTTTTACAGATTCATCTCCAGAGCCTGAGGCAAAAAGACTTCCGTCGTGGTTCCATGAAATTGAGTTTATTGGTTTTGTATGTCCTGTAAGAGTATGCAAGCATCTTCCTCTAGAATTCCATATTTTTGCTGTTCCATCCCAAGATGTGGTTGCAAGAGACCCATTTGGAGCAAATTTAACTTGATAAACGGCGTCGGCATGTCCTTCAAGAGTGTATTTGAGTTGTCCACCATGTCTAATGTCCCATATTTTTGCTGTTCGGTCGGCTGACCCTGTAGCAAGGATTTTTGAGTTTGGGTGCCAACTTATTGAGTATATTTTTCCTTTGTGTCCAAGTTCTCCCTCGCCAAGATTTGTTGCAGTTTTTAGTGTTTTTGCACTTCGTATTCTGGTCAAATATGTTTTTTCATATCTTTCTGGTTCAGGCGCTTTTGTTTCTTCTGTTGCGCCTCGAGTTTCTTGTGCATCTCCGGTTGCAAGATGTACTCCGTCTGGGGACCATGCATGAGACTCAACACCTTTATGGAACGTGGCTCGAGCCACAGGCCTATCCAGGTTGTTCCATAATATAATGTATTGCCCAAAAATAGTTATAAGAGTTGTTGGATTTGTTGTAGACCATATAGGAATTCCTCCGCTGTGATATTCGCCAAATTTTAAAATACAAAGAGGATTGTAATTGTCTGGTGTATAAATACGAGCAACAGAGTGCATACCTTCTATGGCTAAAAGTTGGCCATCTTTGCTCCATGCAATATTAGGTTGCTGAGAAATGTCGTCACTTTCAGGATGATTTAAATATAAAGAATGTGCTCTCATTCTTATGTTGTAAACAATAACAGAGCGGTTGCCCCCTGTTGAACCAAAACAGACATATTCTCCGTTTGGAGACCACGCAACTTTGTATCCACTTGTGAACATTGGTAGATTTTCGGAAAAAAATGGAGTAACTGTGTGTGCAAAAAGACGTCGAATTTCTGGAGTGTCCTGTCTTGTGTATCTCTCAAGGTCGGCAGAATTTCCAAGCTCAAATAAGTGTTCAGCTGTTAAAAGTTGACGAACAATTATATTTGGGTCTTCTGCTGTTAGTGTCACCTGTGTTACACAAATAAGATAAAGGATGGAAAGAGTTGAAAAGCGTTTCATAAAGATTCCTTTTTTGAAAGAGAATAATATCTTTATATTCTTAAACTTAATAACTATAAAAATCAAGCTTTTTGGACTTGAAAATCTTAAACATAATGATAAGCTGGTGCCGAAAATTAAAAAACGCAAGGGAGTTACCATGAAGTTCTTTTTGGATACGGCAGATGTTATTGTCATAGAAAAATTTGTCTCGACTGGAATTGTTGACGGTGTAACGACAAACCCGTCCCTATTATGCAAACAGGGGAAGCCTCCGGTCATTATTATAAAGAAAATTTGTGCAATCTTGAGTGGAAAACCGGTTAGTGTTCAGGTTACAGAGCATGATGTTGATGCTGTTTATAAGCAGGCGAAAAAAATCGCTAGCATTGCAGAAAATGTTGTAGTAAAAATTCCATGTGATATTAGATATTACAACGTGATAAAAAAGTTGGCCAAAGAGGGGGTTAAAATTAACGCAACGCTGGTTTTTTCCGTTGCTCAGGGTATTTGTATGTGCAAGTTGGGTGTTGCTTACATTTCGCCGTTTATTGGCCGTATTGATGATATTGCAGAATGTGGAATGGAGCTTGTTGAGGACTTGCGCCGTGCATTAGATCTGTACAAGTTTAAAACAGAGATTCTTGCTGCTTCAATTCGATCGGTAGACCATGTTAAAGAATCGATATTAGCTGGCGCAGATATTGGAACAGTTCCACCTTCAATATTTGAAAAAATGCTTCATCATCCTTTGACTGAAGAAGGAATGAAAAGGTTTAATAAAGACTGGAAAAAATTAAATATAGATATGTTTCCATGATTAACTAGAAACGGTTTTTCTTTGTGTTCGTATACATCCCATTCGATTCGGCTCTATGCCTCACTCAGGGCCATCGGGCTTTCGCTGTTGCTCATCTCGCTCAGTACGAATGGATAGATAAACACTTTTAGAGGCTATGCAGCGGGCTAAGCATAGAATGAGATCTTTAATCAGATACTCATAGGCTTTTAAAGAGTCAAGCTTTAAACTTTAGAGATTACATTAATCGGCACTGTTATCTCTTATAATTTTTATTAAAGTTTCTACTTTTTTTAACAACTTCTGCGCAACATTTTTTTTAATGTTTATAATATAATAAGGTTTATAAGCCTTCATATAATCTTTATAAGAAATAAAAGTTTCTCCTTTTTCAGGAGAGTCAAAATTCCATTTATAAGTCGGTGTTACATGAAGAAATATTCTGTCACCTTTGTTATAAAGCCAAGTCGTTGTACCGGGTGAACTCCACAAAAGATATTTTTGACCAACCCAATAATCTGTTTTTTCGCCTTTTTCCATAACAAGTTTTGTTTTATAACCCTCTGCTGTTGCATGCAAATCTTTGTTCCACATATAACCAATATCTTCCTTTATTGATTCATGTAGTGGTATTTCATTAGCAATTGCGATCCCTATATAAGAACAAAAGCTCTCGAGACCAAATATAATAAGATCATTAGCATAAATCGAAAGTTTTTCTCGATTATGCTCTAAAAAAAACTCTGTATCATCAAACATATCCGTGCTATCAAGTGGATGCATAAGTGAAACACTTATTTTAAAATCATCGCTTATTTTAAAAACTATAGATTCTTTAAATTGCATAAAAATTCCTCTATTTAGGCAAAATAGGCTTTCCTTTTTTATTTACCATTTTCGCAGCCTTTAACGCCTTTTTTCCTTCTTCAGGAACATCTTTCCAGGGCCTAGAATGAGAGTGATAATATTTAGTTTTAGTGTTGTGATCCGTTCTTGTTTCATGGTGTATATCCATACGCCTTTCTTCTCCTGTAGATATTCTACGCGGATGTGAATTTCTGGAATCTGTTGGAATTTCAACGGACCTATCTAAACTACTTTGTCCATTAATAGGTGCACGACTTTTCCTTCCACTGTCTCGGCTCCCATGATAACGAACCTTTTCATGTATACGAGAATAATCTTTATCATCATCCGGTTTTTTTTCCGGCGGTTTTTTCTCCGGTGGCTGGACAAAGCCATAGCCACCCCCGCCATCACGATGATCAGATCCATTCTGCTTCGATACTTTTCTATATTGAGAATTTTCTGCAAGTTCAAAAACCAAGCTTGTAGCAGCTTCAACCGTATTTTTGATAGTTTCACAATTTTCAGCAATAAACACTAGTGCGTCAGGAGCCTTATCGATAAGCCAACCATAATTATGAACTAAAAGATTTTTGTATGTAACAAAAAAGTTGTTGTGTGTATCAACTGAAATTTTATGCAACTTTCTTTGCTCATTAACTGTTTTAACAGAATCGACTCGAACATCATTACCATCAAGTGTTAAAAGATTATCTCCTACAACAATGTTTTCAGCGTCAATCCAATTCATTGAGCTAGAAGAAAAGAACTTTTGTCCTTTTACCGAAATAACTTTCTCTTCTCTAATTGACAAAATAATAACTAGTTTCTCTAAACAATTTGAAACGGAAGAAACAACTCCTTCAACAAATAATCTTTTGGCATCAAAACAAATAATAGAATCTCCAGAACGTATAGATTCTATCGCAACATATCCATTATTAGTTAGAACTTTGGCCTTGCCACTGAAACCTTCAGGATATGAAAAAAATGAAAATAACATGGTAAATAGTAAAAAAAATAATCGCATCATAGTCCTTTTATAATTGTGATCATTTTTATGATTGGCGAATGTTAACATCGTAAAAAACAAAAGTCAACGTGGTGTATTCCTTCAATCTTTAGGCCTTACTCAGGGCATTTGGGCATTATTTTGTGTTCGTTAAAAACTTGCTCCATCAGAACGAATGGCAATACGTTATCCATTCGTATACATTCGACTACATTCGCCTTTGCTTATTTCGCTCAGTACGAACGGGACTGGATTTTTTTTCAAGAATGGATTGATTTTATTTAAAGGGTTGACTCCGTTCGCCCTGAGTAAGCCCGTAGGGCACATCGAATGGGTTTCTTCGAACGGTGCAAGTAACCTTTATATTGTGTTTGTACACGTTCGACTACATTCGTTATCGCTTATTCAGCTCAGTACAGAACGGATGTGATTATGCGTCGTGAAGAGTTTCCCATTCTTTCAAATCTTCTTGGCAGGTTTTTTGTTTTTCCAGAAGAATTTTGTATGTTTTATCAAATTCGTAAGTTCCGTAGGTTAGGGTTTCAAGTTCGTCGGACAGTTTTTTTATTTTTTTTTCTGTTTTTTCAATTTTGTTTTCAAGCCTTCTTAGTTCTTTTCTCTGCTCAAATTGTCCTTTTTGCGAGCTTGTTGTATTTTTCTTCGTTCTCTTTTTGTCTTCCTCTTGGGGATCTTTTTGACTTAGGTAATCATCATAATTGCCTTGGTATACTCTTGTTCCATTTTGAGACAATTCAATAATTTTTGTAGCGAGTCTATTTATAAAATCTTGGTCGTGCGATACAAATAAAATTGTTCCAGTGTATTTTTTTAGAGCCTCTAATAATACTTCTTTGGACTGTATATCAAGGTGATTAGTTGGTTCATCGAGAATTAGCATATTATTGTTGTGAACTAAAATTTTTAGCATGCTTATACGGTTTTTTTCGCCACCGCTCAGGACACCAACTTTTTTGTCTACTGTGTCACCAGAAAACATAAAAGACCCAAGAAGGCTTCTTATTTCTTTAGTTGTTATTGCTTGTGTGCCGTCTTGAATTGTTTCTAAAACTGTTTTTTCTGTATCAAGTGCAACATCTTGGTTTTGTTCGAAAATTCCCAATTGTACCTTGTCGCCAACAAGTATGCTTCCTTGTTGTAATTTCAAACTTCCAGAAACTAGGCTTAAAAGCGTTGTTTTTCCAATTCCATTTGCTGCCACCAATGCAATTTTTTCTCTGCGTTCTATTTCAAAATTAACGCTTTCAAATATTTTTTTGTTCTCAAATGAGTGTGCAACTGCGTTTACTTGAAGAACTATTCGGTTTGCTGTTGTTGGTTGAGGGAATGAAAAACTTATTTTTTGCTGTGATTGTGGTGCTTTGATAAGTTCTATTTTTGCAAGGCTTTTTTCCATACTTTGAGCCATTTTTGCCTTGGTTGCTTTTGCACGAAACCTTTCAATAGTTCGTTTTTTTCGTGATATTTCTTTTTGTTGTTGTTCGTATGCGGCAAACTCAATTTTTAATCGTTCTTCTTTTTGTTGTTTGTGCAAGTCATAATTGCCTTGATATACGATTAAATTTGCATTTTCAAGTTCAAGTATTTTTAGGCATGCACGGTTTAAAAAATATTTATCGTGAGACACAAGTATGTAGCCAAATGATGCTCGTTGTAAAAATTTTAGCAACCATTGTTTAGTTACTATGTCTAGGTGGTTTGTGGGTTCATCGAGCAAATAAAAGTCAGCTTTTTGTATTAGAAGTTGCCCAAGCAATAGGCGCATTTTCCAGCCGATGCTTAATGTTGGAATGGATTGTTCCATTTGTTTTAGTGAAAAGCCAAGCCCCATAAGAATTTTTTTAGCTTCAGCTTTTTCGGCTTCTATTTGTGTTTCATCATCTATTTTTATCGACTCTACAACATACTCCAGTATTGTTTTTGTTGAAGTAAGAACAACTTCCTGTGGTAAGTAACCTATTTTTTTTGTTGTATGTGCAACCGAACCGGAATCAACACTTTGTTGTTTCGCTATTATTTTTAAAAGTGTAGATTTGCCTGTTCCATTTGCTCCAACAAGACCAATTTTGTCGCTAGAGTTTATAGTGCAACTTATATTGTCAAAAATATCTTGGTGTCCGAAAGAAAGACAAATATTTTTAATATGTATCATTATGGGTACAACAACCTGTAAACGTTATCCATTTTTTCTTCTGTTTTTTCTAACCACAATGTTGCTATTCTATATTGTCTATTATTTTCTGCTGAATCTTGGCGACTTATTAATCTTTTCCTATCTTTTTCCCACTTAATAAGTAATCCAATTAATTTTGTCGTTCTTTTTGCTTCTATTTTTTGCATTCTAGTATATCTGTGAAAGTTTTGATTCAAAAAAAGCCTTCTAGACCTTAGAGTTTCAATTCTTTTTGTTGGAGTTGAAAGGCCTCTTGGCGACTCTGAAAATGTTGTTAAATCGTCTCCAAGTCCTGTGTCAACTGTAAGATGTCCTGGCATTGTGTTGTTTTTGCAAAATACTAAAATACAAGCTAATAGGAATATTCTCTTTTTCATTTTTTTAATACTTCCTTGTTTTTTATGTTTAGCTTTAGTTTACCCTATAATTTATAAGAATACCGTCAATTCTAGCAATAGTTTCAGAGAAGGTGTCAACTTCAGAACATTCTCGTGCATAAATTAGCTGTAACCTGAATTCTTCAAGTGATTTTGCAAATTCTGCTTGTATTCTTTTAAAATTTGCTTCATTAAATTCCCCTTGTGCAACAGCAACTTCAGCAAAAAATCTATGAAGTCTCGCCTCATCTCCCCATGCTTTTATTCTTGCTTGCGGAGTTCCGTAAGGCCAATCTGATGCTTTTATTGTGATGCATGAAAAAATAGAAACAGATAGTAAAAATAAAAGTTTTTGTTTATTCATAATTTTTTCCCCTAAATGAATCATGTTTGTTGTATAAACCCTTGAATTGGCCATGCGTTGGTAAAGTCTAAATGGTCGTCATTGAGTGTTTTGTGATGGACCAAAAAGAATATTCCTTGCATGGATGTTCCGTTTTCTCTAAGTGTCTTTAGCAAGCTTTCTATCAACATCCATTTTCGATATGTTGATGTTTCTTTTGCAAATGGATCTTGATCTAATGATACGTAACATTCTGTTTTTGTATTTGTTAAGGCGACAGATTGTATTGTAACTTTTTTCTCCATAACTCCTTCTTCATCCAGAAGGTTAAGCAATTTATTTCCAAGATTTTTTATATTTTGTTCTTCTTTATTTGACCAAATAATTTGTACAGCTTCATGTTCCCATTTGTTTTCGTGCCAAAATGAAAGGGTAACATTTTTTCTTTTTATTGTTGGCTCTACTATTGGTTGATATTCAGAAATATTGCTGGGTAACCGTATAATTATCCAGTCATGTGCTATTGCGTATACCAGTAGTCCGCCTAACAGGCATGTGGTTGTAAGACCAAAAATAAAAAATAGTTTATTCATTTTGTATTACCTAATACAGATTCCAATGCAAATACAAATGGGCCCAAGAACTTTTTCCAATCATCCTTTTGCATTAGCCCGACTTCAATGGCTATAGATGGAGCTTTAACGCCAATAAGAGGTTTTGCTGGAATTCCAAAAAAACCGTTGTAATTAAATATTGTTCGGAAGTTTTTGCTTTTAAATATTTTTTCTATTTCTTCTCCAAATGACTTGCTTTTTGAAATTTGAATAAGGTGTGCTTTGTCGTATGGATAAAAGTTAAGAGGGTTTAAATTTTTTTGCCATATGTCTGTTGGTTGAGACATAAAATGGTACATGCTAAGCTCTGCGCGTTCTTTTTTTTCTTGATAGAACATTATGCTTACAAAATAATCTGTGTCCAGTCTGTTTGCAAAGCTTGCATTCTGAAGAGGCTCCAATGTTTCCCCTGGAAAACGAGTAAGAATTACCCTAATATTTTTGTTTCGCTTTTCCAAAATAGTTTTTAACTCTTCTGTAAACTGAAGAGTAACACCTCGTTCAAAGGTTTCACCTATTATTCTACCCGTATGTTTTGCGTCACCCGAAGGGTCAAGCATTATGGAAATGGTTTTTTGTGGGTATAAATAGTGCAAGTGAAAAGCTGCAAACAAGAAAATGAAAAATTTTAAATTTATAAACTTAACTGTCATCGGCACTCAAGGTCTGTTGTTAAAAATTCTTTCAAAAAAGTTTGGCGATTTATGCCTTTATTATTTTTTATAGCTATAGCTAAAGCCTTAACTTGTCCTATAAATATACACATTTTTTTAGCTCGTGTAACGGCTGTGTATATTAAATTTCTTTGTAATAAAGTAAAATGTTGTACGAAAATTGGCACAATTACTGCTGGATATTCCGATCCTTGGCTTTTGTGAATGGAAATGGCGTAAGATAAAACAATTTCGTTCATTTCATCAAATCCGTAACGAACAATTCGAGTATCGAATGTTACAATAAGTTCTCGTTCTTCAAAGTCTATATCTTGAATAAATCCTATATCACCGTTAAATACGTTTTTGTCGTAGTTGTTTCGGATTTGCATAACAGGGTCTAAAGTCCGAAATGCTGTTCCGGAATATGTAATTTGTTTAGGCTTTTTGGGGTTATTAAGCATTGTCTGAACGTCATAATTTATTTTCTGTGTACCTGCAGCACCCCTGTGCATGGGGGATAATACAATTGTATCTTTAGGCAAAATTCCTGACTTTGGTAACTTGTCTTTAAAAATTGTTTGCAAGTGCGAAGGAATTTTTTCTGGATTTTCTTCTTTGATAAAAATAAAATCCTTTTTTGTTCCTGACATATATGAAGTTGGAAATTCACCTTTATTAATTCTGTGTGCATTAACAGTAATCAGGCTTCCTTGTGCTTGTCTGAATATTTTATTTAACCTTGTTGTATTTACAAGTTCGCTTGAAATAAGATCATTCAAAAAGTTTCCAGCACCAACAGATGGAAGTTGGTCAACGTCTCCAATGAATACGATGTGTGTGTTGTATGGCAATGCTTTAAGTAGTCCATGCGCTAAAAAAATGTCTATCATAGATGCTTCATCTATTATTAAAAAATCAATTTTTAGAGTGTTTTGCTCATTATATTTAAAACCCATGTTGGTAAAATCAAATTCTAAAAGGCGATGAATTGTATATGCTGTTCTTCTTGTACCTTCAAACATGCGTTTTGCGGCGCGTCCCGTTGGGGCAGCAAGTTTGTATTGGAGCTTATGATTTTCTAAAACTGTCAGTAGCTTTTTGATTAAAGTCGTTTTTCCTGTTCCTGGTCCACCGGTAATAATGCTTATTTTATTTTCTAGACATGAAAGAATACCTTTTTGTTGTTCTTCTTCAAGTTCTACGTCGTATTCATTTTGTTTTGTTCTAACAAATTGGTACATTTCGTTTAGATCAAAAGTATATTTACTTTCGTAGTCTAGAAGTTTTTTTATTTTTTTAGAGACACCTTTTTCTGTGTAATAATATTGTGAAAGTGTAATGTAATGCTTGTCATCGTGGGTCAATAATTTAATTTTTTCTTCGTCATAAAGTTCGTGCAATGCATGTTTTATTTTAGGTTCATGTTCACTTAGATTAAGTTCCAAAAGTTTGCAGGTGTTTTCGCGTAGTTTTTGAAGCTCAACGTATAGGTTTCCCGTGTTTGTCCCTTGTGTTATTGTAAACAGAATGCCTGCTCTAAATCGTTTTACAGAGGTTTGATCAAATCCCATTTTTTGTGCCAAAGTGTCGGCTGTTTTAAAGCCTATTCCCCACATTTCATCTGCGAGCCGATATGGGTTTTCTTGTAGAATTTCTAATGACTGTTGTCCATACTTTTTGTAAATTTTTGTAGCAAGAGCAGGAGAAATATCTTTTTCCTGTAAAAAAACCATAATGTTGGCTATAGATTTTTGGTCTTTCCATGCTGTTGCAATTTTTGAAACCCTACCATGACCAATTCCAGGAACCTCTTTAAGTCGAAAAGGTGTTTTGTCTATAACCTCAAGAACATCCATACCAAAATGATTTACAAGCTTTTCAGCGTAAATCTTTCCTATTCCCTTAATAAGGCCAGATCCAAGATATTTTTTTAACCCCACTACGCTTGTGGGCAAAGATGTTGTGCATTTGTTAGCTTCGAATTGTTTGCCAAATTTTGGGTGCATCACCCAAACCCCCTGTAGAGTAACCTGTTGTCCGGCAGATATATTTGGAAGTGTGCCACGAACTGTAACAGGTTCATTTTTTTTGTGTGTGAGAACAAAAACACAGAAACCGTTTTCAGGGCTTTGAAATAGAAATCTTTCTATAATTCCGATAATTTCATCTATTTCTACAGTAGGCTTATGATCCATTGTTTATTATTTGTTCCATTCTACGTATTGTTTCCATCCTTTTGGGCAGCTGTACATAAGGTCCACCAAGAAATATCTAAGGTCCACGCAAAAAGTTGAAAACGATTCAAACGATTGGATATTTTCGTCAAATAATTTTCTTTCGTCACTTGTTTGTGACCAATTAAGCAGAAAGCTTTTTGGTTTATTTCTTAGGTCACATGATTCTTTTATTAATTCAATGACAAATTTTTTGTTGCTTTGTATTGTTTTTAAAAATCTGTCTACAAGATTTCCAAATTTTTCTTTGGCTTCCTCAAGACATTTTGTAAGACTCGCCGATGGAACAGCTCTTTCAATTTCAATCAATTGAGAAAGATTATATTTTTTGTTTTCAAAGTCGTAAATAGGCTCTTTATGCATTTGGTCAATGTTTGAAACGATGTTTCGGATAAACATTATCGTTTCAGCATCTACGCCTTTTTTTAAACCATCTAACTTGTTCAAAAAATGGTGCTTTAGCTTAAATATCATAGGCTTTGAAGCACAAACTTGGAAGTTTTGAAGCAACAAAAACATGCAAACTAAAGACATGATTTTTTTCATTTAAAACTCCTTAAATAGAAAAATATTTAGAACCAACAAGTACTACAAATTGACGCCATATTCTAGCATTAATGAGTAGTCTTTGCCAATTCCTGAGTTGGCGCAGGTAATGTCTGCTGAGATTTTCCACCAGGAACATTCCTTAACTTCGCGCTTTATCGCTCCTAGTAATTTTGCCTGAAATCCAAATGGTCTTTTCGCTGTTTCGGCATCTATTCTTGGGAGCATAACTTTTGGTGCTTCAATATTAGATAGTCTTTCTTTTGTTTGTAACCAAAAATCAACTCCACAACAGAAACTCCATATGTTTTTTTTGTATTCTAAGGTGCTTGTAGAGTTTAGTTTTATTCCTGGCCACACGGTTGTTTTTAGTGGTTCTGGGAAAAATTTTTGTACAATGTGGTTTTCGTAGTACTTAAGATATTCTTTTGTTTGGCTAGCTGTTCTGCCATCGTCATACGCTGGAAAGTTGTCTTGATTCTGACTTAAAACGAAAAACCGCTTTCTTCTTTTTGGAAATATGTAGCTAATAGAAGTGTTGTTGTGCAAAATAATGTCGTAGTCACATTCAAATTGGAATTGACTGTATAGGCAAAGCTCCACATGATTATTGTTTCCCAATGGACTTTCTAGTAACATTGAAGCAAGCCTGTCAATTGCGTTAAAGGAAAAAGTCTGTACATCATCTCCAAGTTTTGATGCTGCATTGTCTTCTTCAATAGAGCCGCTGGTTGCCGATAAATAATCAACAAGATTTTCTGTTATGATTGTACATTGTTCTTGTTCATAGTGTTCTGGCAAAAATGTTTTTCCTATTACTCCTTTTGATAATAAGAAAGCTGTTGGTAAAGTTAGCTCGGCGCCTACAGTCCATTTAAAGGGTTCTCCGTCTTTTATTTGGTATCCAAGCATAATGCGTGCATCGCCAAACCCAATTTTATCACTTACAAAGTGCTGGTACTGAAAGTTACTTACGTTTTTTTCTTCAGACTCAATGTTTGTGTTGTAAGCTCTCGTTTTTTTTCGTCTGAACAATGGTTCTGCCTCAAGGCGTTCTAACTCTGCATCGGTAAAATAATAATTTCGTTCTGTGTAATAAAGAGGGACCTTGAATCCTAAGTTGATGTTTTCTAATTTTTTTAGTCCTTGTATCATAAAGCCGGCTCTACGTTCTTCTACTTTTGTAGCTGCTACGAGTGGTAACACTCTGGTTAGATCCTTTTCGAAAAGACCAGAGTCGTAATTGATGCTATCAATAGAATCAAAAATAACCCCTAGGTCTTTTTTTGGTTCAGAAATTTCAAGATTCAAATATGATGAGATATAGGGGGATGATTCTGTTAAAAATATGTTGTTTGTTTTGTTGTAAAAAAAGTTCATAGATATTGCGCCGCCATACTTGAACAGTGGAAAAGTTCTTAAATGAGGTAAATCTGTTACAAATCTAGAATTGAGTTCGTTGCTTTTTTTGTAAAGTGGCTCTGCTATAAAATCAGCGACGATTTGCAAATATTCAAGAGTTTCTTCTTCTGGGGTAGATGCGACCCGTGTTGCGTTGTAAAGATTTTCGTCAAATGTATCATTATCAAACTCTTCTAAAAACTTTCGCTCTTCTTCGCTTGCCTGTGGTAATAAATTGAAAGAAAATAAACTAATGACTACCAGAGATACAAAAAAACTTTTTTTAAAATTCATATATACTTTTTCCACTTTTTAAATTTTTAGAATTTCAGATTAGATTTTTGATTGCAATGTGTTGTTTAAAAACGAATTCTACTCTTCCATTTACAACTAATCGTAAACAATAGTTTACAAAAATATGGCTTTAATTCCAACATTTATAAAGTAACCAAATGAAAAATGCGTTATAAACGTTTGTTTGATAAAAAAAATAAATGTTTTTTTATTTTAATATTGCATGTAACAAAAGTCGTCGTTACTCTAAGGGGAGTGTGAGTTTTAGGGTAGATTTTACTTTTTGATAAAGGGTAGAAATGGCGTACTGTCCTATAAAAAAATGTTTAATAGTAGAGGGGAACGTAGGGGCCGGCAAGTCCACGTTTTTGAGTGTTGTTGGCAAGCATATAAATGCTCAGATTGTTTACGAGCCACACGACAAGTGGCAGAATGTTGGAGACTCTGGCAACTTGCTTGAGAATTTTTATAAAGATACTCCTCGATGGGCATATACTTTCCAATCTTATGCATTTATTACGCGTATTCTTGAACAGAAAATTATGGCAGAAAAATCACATTCACCAGTTCAAGTTCTTGAGCGCTCTGTCCACACAGATCGTTATTGTTTTGCAAAAAACTGTTATGAGATGGGAACAATGTCGGCCTTGGAGTGGGAGTTGTACCGTGGATGGTTTGAATGGTTGGCAGAAGGTTATTCTGTTAAGCCAGATGGATTTATCTACTTGCAAACAAACCCAAAGACTTGTTACAAACGTCTTGTTAAAAGAAACAGAAGTGAGGAGTCTTTAGTCCCAATATCTTATTTGGAAAAATTGCATGATAAGCATGAGCAATGGTTGGTAGAAAAAAATAATGTTGCGGATTCTATAAAAAATGTCCCTGTGCTGATTCTTCAGTGTGACAAGGAATTTGAAAATAACGAGCTAGAGCAGAAAGAACACGTCGAAAAAATTATGGACTTTTTCAATCTAGCAGAACTTTTGTAGGGAGCTTTGAACTGTACCATTGTAAAAAAAGTTATTTTTGCAGTAGAATAACACTGTATAAGGGTGGAAAGTTTCTTTGAAAGAAAGGTAATATGATGGAAGAAATGGTTTATGCAAAGGCAGCGGCATATTTGGGAGCAGCATTTGCTATGGGAGTTGGAGCTATTGGGCCATCTATAGGACAGGGTCTTATTGGCACTAAAGCTTGTGAGAGCATAGGAAAATACCCTGAAAGTGCAAGCAAAATTCGAACAACAATGATGATCTCGATGGCTATTGTAGAATCCTCTGCGTTGTATGCTTTCTTAATTGCTGGACTTTTGATTTTCTTTAATAAATAACTTTTAGCGGTGTAAATATATGGGTATGGAAGTTAATATGACCCTGATCATTCAGGGGGTTAACTTTTTCTTGGCTTATCTTGTATTAGATAAAATTTTGCTGCGGCCACTTGTTGTCCTAATACAAAAAAATAAAATAGAACGCGAGGCTCGGTTGCATTGTATTTTCGGTCTCGAAGAATCCGTTAGTCAGCAAACAAAATATAAAATTGTTCAGTGGGCGGCATATCAAAAAGATTTTGTAAAAAAAATTCCTGGAGTTCCAGATAAATATAAAAAGCAGCGGGCCTTGTTAAAGCAATTGCATATTGAAAGCTTGGATGAAAACGAATCCGCTCTTATGTGTAACAAGGTTAAAGAAGCTATAATAAAAAAGGTTCTTCATGTGGATGTATGAAGACATTGTCTGTCTTGTTTTTAGGATCATTAATTTGGGTATTTTTGTAGGACTTGCTGCCTTTCTGTTTAAAAGAAAAATTATTCCAATTATCTACAAAAATATTTCTGAACAAAAGAATGAGCGAAATAGCTTGGATGTTCAGTATATTTCATTAGAAAAAAAGCTAAGGGCTATTAAGATGGAAATCGATGGTCAAGATAGGGACAGTATTGACGTTGAGGCTAAGATAAAAATTTGGAACAAAACGTTTGAAGATAAACAGAAGCTAGAATTTGAAGAAAAGAATAGGGTTTTAAAAAAAATGGTTGCCAGAATAAAAAAACAACAGGAATTTTTAAACATGTACTCTGTGCGGCAAAACATTTTACCGCAGGCTCTTTTTGAGGCAGAAAAAGATCTTAATGTGCAGTTTGTGGATGAAAAGAAACAAAAAAAGTTTGTGGGTCTGGTCTGTAATATCATAGCAAAGAGAGCTTAATGAATATTCAAAAACGCATTATTTCACGAAAATATGCCAGAGCATTTTTGAATATGTTTTTTCAGAATATTGATGAGGGACAGATTGTTAATTTAGTAAGAGTTTGCAATTTTTTAGCCGAGAATAAAGGCCTTCGTTTGTTTTTTCGCCTGTCTTTAATCTCAACAGAAAAAAAGGTTACAGTTTTAAAAAAAATATTGGCGGAACATGATCTTAATCATCCATGGGATAATCTTGTAGAATTATTAGCAAAAACAAAACGAATATTTTTATTCTCAACTGTTTCGTTTTATATTCAGACATTTTATATGGAGTTGGTTAAAAAAATTGAATGGAAAATTTCAAGCTCATATCCATTAGAATCAGATCAAAAAAAATCAATAGAAAAATTTCTTGCTGGAAAAACAAATAATACAGCTAAGTGTATGTATACTTTGGATAAAAATTTAATTTCTGGTGTCCGAATACAAAGTAAAGATTTATTGTGGGAATATTCTGTTTGCAAGTCGCTGCGCAGTATAAAAAGAATCGTTAGAGGTAAAGAGGGGCTATGAGAGTTAAAAGTACCGACTTAACATCATTATTTGAAAAAGCATTGTTAGATGTACCTCAAAATGAGCTAGAGCAAATAGGTGTTGTTGTTCAAACTGGTGATGGAATTTGCCACGTGTATGGTCTTAATAAGGCGGTATATGGCGGCTTAGTTGATTTTGAAAATGGAAACCGTGGAATTATCTTTGATCTAACTGAAGATTCTGTAGCTATTTTTGTTTTGTACAAAAATATACCTGTGGCAGAGGGAGAGGTTGTCCGCAAAGTTGAGGGTGTGTTTGAGGCACCTGTTGGAGAAGAGCTTTTGGGTCGAGTTATTAATGCGATAGGTGCTCCTCTTGATGGTTTAGATCCGCTCAAGACAAAAGAAACTCGAGCTGTTGAGGTTTTGCCGGCTTCAATAATTGAGCGTGAAAAGGTAAATGAGCCGTTGGAAACAGGAATAATAAGTGTTGATGCATTGGTTCCAATTGGAAAGGGCCAGCGTGAGCTTATTATTGGAAACAGAAATACAGGTAAAACTGCTATGGCAATTGACACTATTTTGAATCAAAAGGGTAAAGGTGTTTATTGTATTTATGTTTCTATTGGCCAAAGACAGGCAAAATTAGCTCGTATTATAAAAACTCTTGAAGAGCACGATGCTCTTGACTATACCGTTGTTGTAAGTGCCGATTCAAGCGAATCTGTTTTGAATCAATATTTGGCTCCATATGTAGGATGTTCTATAGGCGAGCATTTTATGTATAATGGCAAAGATGCGCTTGTGGTATATGATGATTTAAGTAATCATGCAATTGCTTACAGAGAAATGTCTTTGCTTATGCGCCGTTCTCCGGGCCGAGAAGCTTACCCTGGAGATGTTTTTTTCTTGCATGCACGATTGCTTGAAAGATCCGGAAAATTATTAAAAGGTGGTTCTCTTACTGCATTGCCGATTGTACAAATCCAGGCCGATGATATTACTGCATATATTCCAACAAATTTAATTTCGATTACTGATGGCCAAATTTTCTTAGATACACGATTGTTCAAAAAAGGAAATCGTCCAGCGGTTAATGTTGAACTGTCAGTCTCTCGTGTTGGTGGAGCAGCGCAGACACCGGCTGTCAAAATGCTCAGCAAGTCTTTGCGCTTAGAATTGGCGCAGTATAATGAGTTATTAAACTTTGCCCAATTTGGAACAGAGCTTGACGAAATTTCACAAAAAATTATTGAGCGTGGCCATGTTGCTGTAGAAGTTTTAAAGCAGGCTCAGTACGAAACATATACATTTGTTGATGAGGTATTGTTGTTATTCTTGCTGCAAAAGAACTTTCTGGATAAGGTTGAGCTTAAGCAGGTTCAGGTTTTTGTGACGCAATTTATAAGTTATGTACAGTCTGTTTATTCCCAAGAATATAAAAAAATAGAAAAAGATGCAGCTATTGACGATGCGATGAATAAGCAGTTAAAAACGATAGCAACAGAGTTTAGAAAAATTTTTGTTCCGGCTTGATATGGTAAAATTGATAAAAAAGATTGTAAAGTTGTGATAATCAAATAAAATGTAAAGTAAATGTGTGCCCGTAGCTCAGTTGGATAGAGCAACGGACTTCTAATCCGTAGGTCGCAGGTTCGAATCCTGCCGGGCATGCCATTAACACTTCCGCTTTTTCCATTTCATAATTTTTTAGCAAAGGAAAATTATGCTAATCATTAAATACACTGTGGAGACAACAGTAGCTCAAGACAAAATTTGGCAGGCTTTACAAGACGTTGAAAACTGGCATAGCTGGGACCATGAGCTTGAGTTTAGCCGAATCGATGGTCCGTTTAAAGTCGGTACTAAAGGTCAACTTAAGCCAAAAGGTGGTCCTATTCTCGAAACTTTATTAACACGTGTTGAGCCACTTAAAATGTTTGTCCAAGAGGCAAAACTTTCTTTAGCCAAAGCCGTGATGTCTCATTTCATAACTACAGTTGATGGCAAAACTCAAGTCACTTTCCAAACGGAGATTCGGGGACCTTTGGCCCTTTTGTACGTTTGTATGCTTGGCCGCTCTATCAAAAAAAAGATTCCCTTGGAAATGGAAGAGATGCTTAAAAAGGCAAAATCTCTTGAATGATGGATGAATGAGGCAAAAAGCCGGGACATATCTTTTCTCTGTTAACCTTTTTTTTTATTTCATAATTCTTTAGTAAAGGTTGTTTTTTGATCAACCTGCATTTAAGTTGGCGGCTGTGGAAGAAGGTGTCCTAGAAGAAAAAAAACCAAGGCGTGTAAGTAGACATGAAGTTTTTGAAGGTTTTGCCAGGGTGCCAGAACCGCAGTTTGCAACTGTAACTATGGCTCCAACAGAGGTTCCCGACGTTGTTAGAGAGGGTCCAAAGGCGATTGTTTCAAGAGTTCATTCTAAATCTCAAGACTTATTGATCGAAGGTTTTAAAAAGAGATTAGAAAGTCTTAAATTGGAGTATCTAAAACTGAAGAAAAGGTTTGAAAAATCTAGGGTGTAACTTTGTGTAAATATGGATTGTTATAAATAAGCTCTTTTATGGTTAACGTAAAATTGATGTGCTCCCGCAGCGCGGGGGCATTTTTTATTATATTTTTAGTTCTCGATATAAATTTTCAAGAGCGACAACAGGATCTGCATGATTAAAAATTTCTGAAGCGATTCCAAATTGTTCAACTCCTAGATTTTTTAACATTCTAATATTCTCTTTTCCAATTCCACCGTCCATACAAATTGAAAAAGACAGATTATTGTCTTTTTTGTAGAGAACAAGTTCATTAAGCCTGTCTATAGTGCTTGATAAAAATGTCTTTCCAGAAGAGCCTGGTTCAACCGACATTAAAAGAACTTGATCAACAATAGCTAAAAAAGGGTAAATTTCTTCTAATGGCGTTTTTGGCCGAATTGCAATCGCAGGGACAATATTCTTTTCTATTATTTGTTTAATTAGTTGTACAGGATTCGCCGCTGATTCTATGTGAAAACACAGGGTGCTTGATGAATTGATCTGTAGCCGAGATGGCCAAACTTCAGGATTGTTTACCATGAGATGAACAAAAAGTGGCTTTTGTGTTGATTTGGAAATTGCATTTACAAACATTGGACCCCAAGTTAAATTTGGGACAAAATGGTCATCCATTATGTCGATATGGTAACCATCGCAATGTGGGGCAAGCTCATCAATTTGTTTTTTTAGATTAAGAAGATCGCCAGAAATTAGTGATGGGAAAATTTTTGACATTATATCTCCTTTTTGTTTAGATGTCTCATCAATAGTTATGAGGTTATTTTTAGGGTAGCTTATTTTGCAAAAATATGGAAAGTATAAAATTGTATGGGGCAAAAGAGAATAATTGCAAAATTAAAAAAAATTTTTCAGTTGGGTTTTTATCTTGGTCTTGCAACTTTTAAGACTCGTACTGAAGGAACCTCTGTTGGAATTTTGTGGTATCTGCTTGAGCCCCTTCTCTTTTTTATAATTTTAATGTCTATTCGCGGTGCCTTTAATGTTAATCTTGTGCACTATCCTTTATATCTTTTTTTGGGCATTATAATGTTTAATCTTTTTTCTAAATCTACTAGAGCTTCTATTAATGTTATGTTTGCCAATTCTGGTGTTATTAAGTCCATTAAGGTTTCATATTTTTCTTTAGTTATAGCTGTTATTTTAAATGTTGTTTTTGCACATTTATTTGAGATTTTAGTTTTTATGATTCTAATGATTTATTATGGAATTCCATTTTTTCGTATTTTTTTATATATTCCTGTTTTTTTCTTTTATTTAATATTTATATTTGGTTGCTCTATGATTTTGTCTCTTTTGGGTATTTTTATTAGAGATTTTGTTAATATTTGGGGAGTTGTTTTAAGGGCTTTATGGTTTGCAACTCCTATATTTTGGGTTGCAAAGAGAAGATTCTTTTTATCTGTTATAAATCCATTATTTTATTTTTTAACAATGGCACGCGATGTTACTATTAATGGTGTTATTCCATCTTATAGGGTTATATTCGTTGTTATTATTGCTTCTATTTTGTCGTTATTGGTTGGGTTGTTCGTTTTTAATAGATTTGAAAAAAAAATACCTGAGATGTTGTAGTATGAGTAGAATTATTTTAGATAATGTTTCTAAAAGTTTTAATTTGGGCTTTAAGAATAGAAAAACAGGTTTAGAAAGGGTTTTTGGTTTTTTTTTGAAGAAAAAAAACCAGGCAAAAAAAAAACAAGCAAAAAAAATTGAAGTTATAAAAAACATTTCGCTTTCAATTAAATCTGGTGAAAAATTTGGCATAATTGGCAAAAACGGTTGCGGTAAAAGCACATTGCTAAGAATTATTGCCGGTATTTATGCTCCGAATAGTGGAACCTTAAAGGTAAATGGATCAGTTTTTTTCCTTTCTCGATTTAATAATGGTATTAAGCCTAAATTAACTATGAGAGAAAATATATACTTATCAGCCTGTCTTTTAGGTCTAGAGAAAAAAAATATAAAAGAAATTTTTCCTTTAGTTGTAAGTTTTTCAGGGTTAAAAGATTTTTTGGATACAAGAGTTTTGTATTTTTCATCAGGAATGGTTTCTCGTTTGGCCTTTTCTATAACAATGTTGTGTGTTAAATATAATAATCCTGAAATATTATTGCTTGATGAGATTTTTTCTGCGGGGGCGGATGAGGAGTTTCGAGCAAAGGGGCTGAATCTTGTAGAAGATTTTATTAAAGGGGGTATAACAGTAGTTTTTGTTAGTCACAGCAAAAATCTTGTAAGAAAGTATTGTGATAGAGTTGCTTGGATAGATAAAGGTAGAATGATTCAACAAGGTGATCCTGCGGTTGTTGTTAATGCTTATGTTAGCAGTTTGAATATTAAATAAGTTTAAATATACAATAAATAGTTATGCGAGAGATTAAGCCGTCTTCTAGAAATATTTTATCTATAGAAAAAAAGTTGCTAGAGCTTAAAGAAAAAAATAAAAGCTTAAAAAAGAAAAACTTAAATTTAAAAAATGAAGTGTATCGTTACCAGTCTAAATATTACAATATAATAAATTCTAGAACATATTTATACTCTAATAAATTTTTGAATGAATTTATTAGAGGTAACATAAAACAAAAATTATTTTTTACTACTTTTTTGTTTAGCTGTGTTTATAAGAGACTTAAAGAATACCCGTTCAATTTTTTTAGTGGTCAATTTCAAAAAAAAATAGAAGGTCAGAAAAATAACTTTGGTATAAATGTAGCGGTTATTATGGATGAATTTTCATTCGAATGTTTCAAATATGAGGCCAATTTAATTGTTTTTGAACCATATAATTGGAAAAGAATTTTTAATTATAGATTGCCGGATTTGTTGTTTGTTGAATCTTCTTGGAGTGGTTTTAATGGTACTTGGGAAGGGAAGATTTATGATCTTGAATTGAGTGGGGATAGTTCGCTAAAGAGTTTGGTAGAGTTTTGCAGGTCAAAAAAAATTAAAACAGTCTTTTGGAATAAAGAAGATCCAGTAAATTATCATAGATTTATATCCGCTGCAAAATTGTTTGATTTTGTTTTTACTACAGATGCTTCAATGATTCCTTTTTATAAGCGAGACTTAGGGCATTCAAATGTTGATGTGTTGCAATTTGCTGCCCAGCCTAAAATTCACAACCCAATGGGGAAAATGAAAAGCAAGCAAGGAGAGGTTTGTTTTGCTGGTTCTTATTATGCATTTAGGCATCCAGAGCGAAAAAAAAATATGGATTTATTTTTTGACGTTGCACGAAATTATAAATTTCATATTTTTGATCGTTGTTACAATATAAGTAATAAGCATTCACATCTTTATAAATTTCCTGATAAATATAATGATAATATTATTGGTTCTATAAAGTATTTTGAGCTAGCCGAAGAATATAAAAAATATGATGTTTTTTTGAATGTAAATTCGTCATCAAATAGTGAAACGATGTTCTCAAGAAGAGTTTTTGAATTGCTTGCTTGTGGGACTTCTGTTCTAAGTTCCCCTTCTGTTGGAATCGAAAAGGAGTTTGGTGGCATTGTTTATACTTGTCATTCGGATAAAGCGGCTGTAAAAAAAACGTTGGATGTTATTTTGTCCGATAAAGAGGAAAAAAATCGTCGTTCTGTAAAGGGGATAAGACAGATTTTTGAAAAACATACTTATAAAAACAGGATTGAAAAAATTTTAAAAGTTGTTTCTATGAGCTCTTTTTATAAAAAGGAAAATGATGAGGTTTCAGTTGTTATGTTTGCAAAGAATGGATTTTTGTCTGATGAAAATATAAAAAATTACTTAAATCAGACCATAAAAAGAAAAGAGCTTATAATTGTTTCAAGCTGTGGAAAAAAGATTTATTTGGATGACAAAGTCAAACGAAAATTCAATATTTCTACATATTGTGAGAATAGTAATATTAGTAAGGGACTAGCATATAATATTGGCTGTGATGTAGCCAAGTATAAAAACATATCATTTTTTGTTCAAAATGATTATTATTCAAAAAATTATTTGAAAGATATGATTTTTTCTAAAGAATATTCAGAGTCGGGGTTAGTTTTAAAGGGAACATTTTTTGATTTTTGTAAAAATAAAAGGTCTTTAGATACAATCAATCTTTTACAAGAGTATTCTTATTGTAAAAAGCCATTAGATGTTTCTACAATATTATTAGATAAATTTTTACTTAAATCCGTAAATTATTTTAAAGATATAGATAGGCCATTTTATAATTTAACTTCAGATTTGTTAGATTTAGGTGTTTTGTTATATTCTTCTGATAAATATAACTATATAAGAAACATAAATTGTGACAATAATCTTAATTTTGAGAATTTTAAAAAGGGAGAAATGTTAAATGATGCAACAGTATGAAAATTATGAGGAAAACTATGTTCCTGGAGTTATCGATAAATTAAACATAGAGAATTCTGACGAGAATTTGTTGAGTGAAATTGATCGTCTCAAAGGCATCCTTAAAGAACAAGAACGACTTGCTGATATGTATAAGCATAATTATAATAGTGTGGTTTTATCAAAAACGTATCGTTACTCTAGACGAATAATTGATGATCTTATTAAAGGAAATGCAAAGCGTAGATTAAAATTTTTTTATGACTTCGGTTATTTTGTTTTTACACGTTTTAAAAATATCTATAGAAGAATGATATTTAGGCGACTTAGAGTTTTTTCAACATTTAATTGTAGAGTTGCTGCAATTGTAAGTAAAGATACATACAATAATTTGAAGTACGAGTTGAATTTATTTAAGTTGGATAAAGAAAATTACAAAAAAATACTAAAAAAACGCATAGATTTTCTTTTCGTAGAAACAATTTTTGAAAAAAACGATGGCCCATGGCTTGGTGATATTTCCGATACAAACCAAAAATTTAAAGATTTAATTGATATTTGCAATGAAAAAGGCATAAAGACTGTTTTTTTTCATAATGCTACCACAAGACAATTTTTAAATTTTTCTGGAGCCGCAAAATTGTTTGATTATATTTTTACAAAGTATGAGGATGCGGTGGAGCTTTATAATGATTTTTTGTGTCATGATAATGTTTTCCATTTTAAAAAGGCATTTCAACCAAAAAAATATATTCGAAGTGATAAAAATGGAATGAGTAAAATTTTCACAGAAAAGTTTTTTATTGGCCTTGAAAAGTTTTTTGGCGAAGATATTTCAGGTTTTGTAAAAAATAAAAAATTATCAGAGAGAGAGCTAGGTGAAAGAAGACGGGTTTATTTGCTAAGAAATTTGGCTAAAGATCATATGTATACTGACTCAGTTAAAGATGTTTTGAGTAAAATAGGAATAGATTATAAAAAAAAATATTCAAAATTTTATAAAAATAATTTTTTTATACATGATGATGAGCCAGGAGTTTCAATTGTTGTGGCCTCTAATAGGGCAACGTCAATTAATTTTGTTTTTGATAATTATTCAAGGCAAAATTATCCAAAGAAGGAATTAATCATTGTATTAAATAAAAATTCAATAGATATATCTAAGTGGATAAAAATGGCTGAAAAATATGACAATGTTAGAGTATTTCAGCTGGATGAAAAAAAATATCTTGGTGATTGTTTAAATTTTGGGTTTTTAAAAGCTAATTATGATTATTTGGCTAAATTTGATGATGATGATTTTTATTGCGAAAATTATTTAGTTGATATTATTCAGGCGTTTAAGTATACAAATGCTGATTTGATTGGAAAAGAATCTATATACGTTTACTTTAAAAGATCTGACCAATTGATGCTTGGCCCGAAAAGTTCTAGAAAGTGGCGTTTTGGTAATGATGTTTCAGGAGCAACATTTGTATTTAGAAAAGATGTTTTTGATAAGGTTCAGTTTTCCAAAAGAATTTCTGGGACAGATTCTTGTTTTTTATCAGGGGTTTTAAGAAAGGGTCTGAGTATTTATATTACCGATAAATATAATTTTTTTGTCGTGCGTGGAAAGCTGTCTAAGCACACTTGGAAAAGGAGTGAAGAAGAATTTAGTAGAAAATATGAAATTGTAAATGTAAAAGATCCTATAGAATACGTTTCTGTTTAGTTTGTGGGTATTATTATAAATGAGCTTAGAAAATGAATTTATATTTTCACTAAAACTTGCTTATTGGTATAAATTGAACTTTGCAGAAATAAGACGAAAAAACTTTTTAAATTTTTTGTTTTATGCCCATTTATTTTTAAAAAGTTTTTTCTTTGTAAAAGTTCCTTTTATTAATAATTTTGTTACATTTTTTTGTTTATTTAAAACGAATGTCAAAAAGAATGTTGTTACTACGGTTTATAATTATTTTAACGTAGCCGTTGTTATGGATGATTTTGACTTGGAAAATTTAAAATATGAGGCTAGTTTTTTTAAAGTAAATGAAAAAAACTATAAGGATGTTGTTTGTAAAAATGTAATTAGTTATTTTCTTTTTTCGTATTCTTTTTATGAAAAAACCTTTATAAAGATTGTTGATTTTTACAATGTATGTGGTATTGAAACGGTTTTATTTTTTTCAGAATCTTTATTAGATGAAGATTCATATTCTTTTATTGAACATTTCGATCATATATTTGTTAGTGATGAAAAAATATATTGTTTTTTGAAGAAAAATTTTAAAGACAAAAAAATATATAAATATTCTGGTTATTTTCATTCAAAATTTTATGTTTCACTAGGTTTAAATTCGTTGTTTGAAGTATTTGATAAAATAAAATCTATAAATCAAATTATTAGCTTAACCAATTTTTTATCCGATAAAAAATTGGTTAGATTTAAACGAAAAATTTTAGCTGAAAATAGTTATAAAGAAATGTTTTCTTTTATTTTAAGAAATACTATAGAGTATAAAAAATCAACTCATTCAAAAGGTTTGTTGTCCTATAAAAAGAAAAGCGGTTGTAAGCCTGTTTCTATAGTTGTTTCAACTGTTCGGGAAAACCAAATTAATAATGTTTTTGATAATTATGAAAGACAAGTTTATCAAGATAAAGAGCTAATAATAATTTTGAATAAAAATTCATTGAATTTTAACTTATGGGAAGCAAAATCTAAAGATTACAAAAATGTTCGAATTTTTCAGCTTGATGAAAAGCTTTGCTTGGGGGAATGTTTAAATTTTGGTTTTGGTTTGGCTAAATATGACTGTCTAGCTAAGATGGATGATGATGATTATTATTCAAAAAATTATTTGTCAGATATAATGCTTGCATTTGAATATACTGATGCAGATATTGTTGGAAAAGGGCACTTCTTTGTATTTTTAGAGGGTTCTAATTTGTTGCTTTTTGGGCCTAAATGGTCTGTAAACAATGGTTTTTTTAGACATGTGGCGGGTGCTACAATAATTTTTAAAAGAGCTGTTTTTGAGAGAATAAAGTTTCAAGCAAAAAGATCTGGAACAGATTCTTGTTTTTTAAAACGATGTATAAAATCAGGCTATCGTTTGTACTCTACAGATTATTACAATTTTCTTGTTTATCGTAGTTCTGATGTTTTAAATCATACTTTTTTAAGGACAGATAAGCAGTTTTTGGATGGCTATGAAATTGTTAAACCAGATGGCGATATTAATAATATTTTTGAAGTATAACATTTTATTAATTGAGGGCCTAAAATGTTTATTATTAAAAAGAGTTTAAAACTTAGCCTTTTTCTATTTAATCTTTTTTTGTTTAGCCAAGTTATTGCCAATTTAAGGCCAATAGAGATTGCAAAAATTGTTTCATTAGGAAAAGTGGAGAAGTATTACAAAAATCGCAAGAATTATACAGAAGAAGCAATATCAATAATAAGAAAATTTATTATTGGAGGTGGATGCGAGTTAAACAATGTTTTGGAGCTTGGGCCTTATAAGCAGCCAATTGTTGAAAATTCGGATGTAATGGATTTAAGGCGGCACATAAAGGGAATAAAGTATGTTTGGGATGCCACAAAAACTCCTTGGCCATTAGGAGATAAATCATATGATTTATTCATAGCCTTACAGGTTTGGGAGCATCTTGGCGATAAACAAAAAGAAGCCTTTGCAGAGGTTGTAAGGATGTCTAAAATGGCAATTTTGAGTTTTCCATATAAATGGAAGTGTAAAAAAGACAATTGTCATTATGGCATAGATGATTCTGTTATATCGGATTGGACTTTAGGGTTTAAACCAGCCTACAGTAAAGTCGTAAGAGAAGATGGAGACATTAAAGAAAGAAGTTTGAGAAAAGTTTGTTTTTTTATTTTTGATTAAAATTATTTTGGTGAAAAATTGAAAGCTTTATTTATAGCTTCATGCTTAGTTTTATTATTATTTGTTTCAACTTTTTTATTGCTGTTTCTTTGTCCTATTAAATCGACAAATGAAGAAACATTAAGATATGCATCAGAAATTGGAAATATACAAAGAGTTATATCTGCGTTAAATAGAGGCGCTAATATTGATTCTGTTAATTATTATTGTGAAACATCTCTTATGATAGCGGCCTATAGGGGGCGGGTAGATGTCGTAAGACATTTGTTAAATAGTGGTTCTGATGTAAATAAAAAAAATGTTTTTGGAATAACTGCTCTTATGTATGCTATTGAAGGCGGCGATTATAAAATTGTTTCTATTTTACTCAATTCCAAAGCTAATCCAAATGCTATTGACAAGAATGGTTTGACAGCCCTTATGAGAGTGGCAAGAAAACAAAATTTTGATAATTATTGTGAGAGTGTAACCAAAATTCTATTACAGTTTGGTGCGGATCCTAATATTAAAGATAAAAATGGAAATAGTTGTTTTGAACATGCAAAAAACCTTATAAATAATAGAATTTTTGAGGGAATAGAAACTCAGACAATTAATAATGGTGTTTTGCGAGTTTTAAAATAAGAAAGGGTCTCACGAACATGAGACCCTTTCTTATTTTATTTACTTTTAACGGTTTCTATTAAAACGTTAATGTTGTTAATTTTATTTTTTTTTATTCCATCAATTGAGTAGGGCTTTTCTTCCAAAATATCAATTCCTAAGTTTAATGAATAAGCAATTGTTACTAGTGCAGCATTTAAAGTTGGATCATTTGGTTTTGAAGTTAGATTATTTATTATTCTTCTTTCTAATTGATACCATTTTCTTGCAAGGTCTTTTATAAAGTTTCTATTTTTTTCGTCTAGAGTATCATTTTGTAGACATTTTAAAATTGAACCAAGAAATTTATCACAGTTTTTAAATATTGTAGGCAAGGAGTTTTTATCTAAACTTTTGGTGCTTTCATCTATAGAAATAAGCTTATCATATAAACCCATAAATTCTTTTTGCCACTTGTATATAAATGCTTTGTGGTAAGCTTCTGAAAATTTTTGTGCCTCTGCTTTGTATAGTTCTATATAGGAGTCATTATTGGATATTATTTTTTTCCACAGAGATAATGAATCTATGTTATTTATTTTTTTAAATAGCGATATGCTATCTATTGTTTTGTTATTTACAATATTTTCTTTTTTGTGTTTACCCTGTAATAAAAATTCTTTACTTGGTATAAATACAAAAATTGCAAAAAGTAAAGCTGCTGATGCTATAGCCGAAATAAAAATAGTTATTTTTTTCATGATTTTCCTTTTTTTAGGTGGTTATAAATTTTCTACAAATTTTTTGCATATACTTACCATTTTTTCGGCTGCAAAACCATCGCCATAAATGTTTATTAAGTCTGAGCTTTTTTTGTTTTCATCGGCATAGATTTTATTCATTGCATCGATTATTTTGTTTTCATTTGTCCCAACTAAGCTTGCCAGTCCTACCCAAATTCCCTCGGGCCTTTCTGTATTTTCTCTTAATACTATTGTTTGTTTTCCAAGGCTTACAGCTTCTTCTTGTATTCCACCTGAATCTGTAGCTACCCAGCTTGAATTTGATAATAGATACACCATTTCTGGATATGATACAGGGGGTGCTATTAAAATATTTGGTATATCGTTAATTTTGGCTGCATTTATTATTTTTGTGATTGATGGATTTGGATGACGAGGATAGAAAAAAACAACTTCTGGGTGAGCGCATGCAAAACTTTTTACAGCTTTTAGAATTCTTTCTATTCCACCGTTTAGGGACTCTCTTCTGTGTGCTGTTAAGACAACAAGCTTTTTTTTGTTATTTTTTATTTCTTCAACTTTTTTCTTTATATTTTCATCTATGATAATTTCTCCAGATTGAATTTTATCTTTTATAATTCTTAGTGCATCTACAATAGAATTTCCGGTACAGAATATTTTTTTTGATGAAACCCCCTCTTTTAGTAAATTTTCTACAGCTTGTTGTGTTGGTGCAAAATTAAGATCGGCCACAGAAGAAGTTGTTCTTCTATTAAATTCTTCAGGAAAAGGGTTTTTGATATTTCCAGTTCTTAATCCTGCTTCCATGTGAGCAATTGGTATTGATAAATAAAAAGCTGATAATGTTGCACCAAGAAGTGTTGTTGTGTCCCCTTGTACAAAAACAAGAGGGGGATTTATTTTTTTAAATACTTCTTTTGTTTTTATCAAAACTTCTTGTGTAACATGAAATAGATCTTGATTTTTTTTCATCACGTTTAGATCTATGTCTGGTTTTATATCAAAAACACCAAAAACATCGTCTAGTAATGATCTGTGTTGTGCCGTAGAGCAAAGAACGATTGGGACTGCTGCTTTTTTAAACGCTAGGTATACAGGGGCTATTTTTATACCACCTGGCCTTGCTCCAGTTATAAGAACTATAGGATTTTTTTTCATTGTTTATTGCTATTCAATAAAATTTGTGATTATAATTTTTCACTCTTGTTGTTTAACTTTTTTTCTATTATGTTGTCAAATTTATTTTAAAAAAGGGTGTTTTTTATGAAGGTTTTTCTAAAAGTTGCTTGTTTCGTTTTTTGTTCTATTTTTGCGTTTACTCTTTTTTCTAGTGAGTTGGATTATATTCGAGGTTTTTTAATAACAAAAGAACCGGATATAAAATTAGAAAGTGAGTTTTTTAAAAAAATAGATTTGCCAGATGAATCCGTTTTATATTGTCACAAGCATCTTGAGTATGCTTACGTTAAAGATAATGAAAATTTTGTTGTATTAATGGGTTCGGCAATTAATATTTCTACCGGTTCATACATGGAAGAAACAGCAAACGAGCTTTTGGCGGCATTGAAGGTTTCAGAGGAAGAATTTTTTGATACTATTGATTTTTTAGCGGGTAGGTATGTCGTTATTTATTCTAAAGCTGGAGAGGTAAAAATATTAAATGATGCGATTGGCTTAAAAGCGGTTTTTTACTCAGTTAATCTTAATATTGCTTCTTCGCATTCAAAATTGATTGCAGATTTGATTGGCTCTGGAAAATCACCAGTTCAAGAAGCAAAAGATAATGGAGCTCTAACTATTAGCCATGGATATCCAGGTCTTACAACCCCATACAAAGATATTTTGCGTTTATCTCCAAACACATTTCTTGATTTTTATAATCTAACAACTCAAAGATATTTTCCAAGAGGTCCAGTAACAAGATTAACAGTTGAAGAGGCAGCCTTTATATTAAAAAAATCAGTTCAAATCCAAGCTAAAACTTTAATAAACAATGGTAAGACTCTTGCAATAGCGTTATCTGCAGGACAAGACTCAAGGGTTGCTCTTGCAGCAATAATTGATGATTGGTCGTTTTTTGAAAATAATAAGAATAAACTTAGATTTTATACTGGTTATAAAAATACACAGGTATTTAGGGTAGATTTAACTATAGCTTGTTATCTTGCCAAAAAACTTGGTCTTAACCATTGTTATCTACATATGGGTCACTATAAAAGTGCAGATGATATAGAGCTTCTTAACAGAGCTATTGAAAATTCGCTTCATTATACTTGTCCTGATGCTATGTCGCTATTAAGGTTTTTATTTGGGTTTAATGAATGCGTTCACTTTGGACCCCACTTATTGGAAACAGCAGGCTGTTTCTGGAGAGGATCCTTTTTTAGCAGATATCATAAAGACAAGGTTGTTCTTGATCCTGTAGAAATGGCCACACTATATAATATATATTCTCGTGCTCCGGGTTTTAGACAGAGTGATTATCCACCAGAAATTTTAATTAAGGAGTATGAAAATTTTTGTGATATTGCGCAGTTTAATGAGAGTACAACTTATAACTATGATCAATTAGATTTATTCTATTGGGAACACAGAATGGGTTCTTGGTATTCTGAAATTATTTCTGAATATGACTTGGCTATGCCTATACATTCTTGGACAAGTTGTAGACATTGTCTAAACGCTTCTCTTTCACTTTCTTTAGATGATAGATTTAATCAGCTTTTATTTAAGAGGATAGTATCAGATTTTTTAGTTGATAGACCAGAAATAAAAGATGTTGAAATTAATCCTAGACTAGATAAAATACCAGACCATATAAAAGATTATGTAAGTCTAGATTTTAATGATCTCCCTAGCCATAGGAATAGAAAGTAGTTATAAATAGCGCTTGAAAATAAGTATTGTTAGAGCAAAAATAGTTAAATTCACTCTGTGATATAAAGATTAAAAGATATATTTCCTAATATATCTTTTAATCTTTATATCTGATAGACGCTAAGAATGACAACGTTATAATTGACATAGAGATTTTGTTTTTGTAAAGTCGTTTTGTTTAACATAGGCCTTTTGTTTTTCATGGGGAGTTTCTGGTTGTGTTGACTGGTTTCGAATTAAAGATTGATGAAGAAAATAAGCTAAATTTACTGTTTTTTTTTCATTTATTTGTGGCGGTCTTTTTCTTTTTTTTGTTTTTATATCTTTCAATAAAGCTTAAGCCCACTCCAATTAGAGATTTTGCAGGATATTGGGAATCTTCGAAAAATATAAACTTGTCTAGTAAGGGTGGAATCCTGACATTGCTTTATTTTCCTTTTAGGGCTATGAATTTTCCGGCACATTTTTCTGCGTTGTTTGTTAATTCTTTTTGTTGGTTTCTTTTCGGTTATGTTTTATGGATTTATAAAAGAGCCGAGGACAATTTTTTTTTACAGTTTTTTTCAACAATTTTTTATTTTTTAATAGGCTTTAGCTTTGCTGGTTTTTCTTCAATTGTTTGTTCTGAAATTCCGCATGTCGTTTTAGTTTGTTTTGGTCTTAGATATTTTTTTCTAAGTTTTTGTAATAAAAACTATCAGTATAAAACGGGCTTTTTGATTTTGGGCTTGGGGTTGTCTATTAGGACGGCATCATGTTATGTTTTTTTTGCTTATATTTTATTTTTAAGTTTAATTTTTATTTTTTTTAAATTTTATTCTTTAAGTATAAAAAAAATAATTCTTTCATTTTTTTGTTCTATAATTTTCGGATTTTTTTTACACGAGGCTTTTGTTTTTAATAATAATAGTTTAAAATCAGACAATTTTTTTCGTTATATGATGTATTATGGATTATTCGGAAATGAGATTAATTCTTATTGCGGAAGAGTAAACAGTCGGGTTGCAAATTTTGTAGTTGTGCCAGAAAAAGATACTTCTATAAAAGAAGTTTTGTTCAAAAATTTTTATAATCGAGCTTTTTATATTCTTAAGCTTATGGCCTACAAGGTAAGATTGTTTTTGTCGTATAAATATATTTCGTCTATGTGGCTTAAGCATTCTTCTTTGCGTACAAATAAAAATAGTTCTTCTATTGTACTGGTTAAAAGAAACGAGAATATTGATATTAATGTAATAGATAAAGTTTTTTTTCTTGAAAAGTTTTTCTTCAAGATTTTGAAAATATTTTTCTATATTGTTCTATTTTTTGGTGTTTTTAAAATTGTTTGTTTTTGGCCTGTTTTGGTAACGTTGAATTACGTTGGCCTTATTTCTATTTTACTTTTCTTGTTTTTTATTGTTTTTCACTCAATTGTTGAAATCCAGGAACGTTATTTTTTACCGGTGTTAATTTTCCCTTTTGTTATTTTTGTATTATTAGAGAGCAATTCTTATATTAAGAATTTAAATTAAAGGAACTGTTTTGGGAGCAATTTCAGAAAACATTAAATTAAATTGTCAAAATGAAAAAGAACTTAGTAAAAAGCGATTAATTTTGTTTTTGCATATTTTTGTAACGTCTTTTTTTATATGTTTATCCATTTTTTTAACATTTGTTTTTAAACCAATCTCGCCGCATTCATATGGATACTTATGGTCTATAAATGGTTGGGATTTTTATCCTTGTTTAGGACGGTATGTTTATTTTAAAGGTGGGGTTCTTGTCTTTTTTTTCCTCCCATTAAAGCTTTTAGGCTTTAATTCTGCTTTCTCGGCTGTTTTAATTAACTCATTTTTTTGGATAATTTTTAGTTATTCATTATGGTTTGGAAAAAAATATTTTTTGGGATCAAGAATTCAGCTTGTTTCAACACTATTGTTACTATTATTTGGTCCAACTTGGGCTATGTTTTCTCCCATAATAAATACAGATTTGCCACATATAGCTTGTCTTATTTTTGGGTTAAGGTTTTTATTTTTTTTTATTCGGTGGGGTGGCAATAAATACTTTTTCTTAAGTCTAATGGTATTAGGTTTTGCTAGCTCTATTAAGGAGTCGTTTTGGCTTCCTGGAACAATTTTCGTATTTTTTTTGATTTTTATTATATTTATTTTCTATAGAGATAAAAAAACTAATTTACACAAAGTTGCGTTTTTGATTATTGGGTCTGTATTGCTTGGTTTTTTTATAGATAAAACATTGCGTAAAGTTTCTGCTGTTGATGTTAAAAGCATTGGCCAAAAAGGCAGTTCCTCGGAAAAGTGGATTCGAATGATGCTTCATTCTGGTTTGTTTAATACTCGTATTGGTTCTAAAATTGGCAGAACCTCTCAAGAGGCTAGTCGTGCTTATCATGCGGAGCGAGATGTTCCGATGATTGAGTTTGTTTTTTCTAACGTTAGAAAAATAGGTATTGTTAAGTTGTTGAAAATTATTTTGTATAAAATGGTTGCTTTTGTATCGTATGATCAAGTTGCTTCCTTAATTTATACCAAAACAGCGGCTGTTCTTAATGATAAGTATGGATCTTTGGCGCCTCCTAAAAGAAAAAATAGATTAGACTGGAAAATTTTGAAAAAATTGGAGTTTATAGAATCAATATTTTTTACAATTTTAAAGTTTTTTTTATTTTTCCTTATTCTTACTGGTTTGTTTAGATTTAAAAAAAGGCCTATTTCTATTAAGTTTATTCCTAGTGGCATTTTTGCTTTTTGTGCTCTTTTTTCGCATTTAATTTTTCATGCTATTGTCCAGATTCAGCCTAGATATTTCATTCCCCCTTTAATTATTTCTTTATATATTTCTTTATACATTAAAAATAAGGATTTAAATATTGATATAAACAAAATTGACATAAATAAAAAGGTTAAATATTGGTTTTTTATATTACCTTTTGTGCCAATGTTAGCGGTGTTGTTTTTTTAGATTTTTTAAATAAATTATTTGTAGATTAAGGAATGTTTATAAAACTTTTTTATATAAAATATTTCTTGGTTGATGAGATTGTTTTTATCTAGGAAATAAAAGTTATGAGGATCAGTGATTTTTCGGCTTCATTAAAGTACATTGACGAGGTCTGGTATTCAGAAAAAGTAGAAGGTGTGTCATATCCTGATGATGGTTCTTCTATTTTTTTTGGTGTTGAGAGCCGTTCATTATGGTTTTTAAACAGAAATAAGCTTATCTCTGAGGTTGTAAAAGAATTTTTACCTTCAGGGCCAGTTTTTGATATTGGAGGTGGAAACGGCTTTGTCTCTAAGGCTTTTTTGAAGCAAGGACTCGAATATGTTCTTGTTGAACCATCAGTTGATGCTGTTATTAATGCTAAAAAAACAGGTTTGAAAAACATAATTTGTTCTAGTTTTGATAATGCTGGATTTTTAGATAATTCTTTGCCTGCTGTTGGTCTTTTTGATGTTATTGAGCATATAGAGGATGATGTTTGTTTTTTAAAAAAAATTTCACGGGCTTTATCTGTTGGTGGTAAGCTTTATTTGACTGTGCCTACTTGTAATTTTTTGTGGTCAACATTTGATGTTCATTTTGGACATTTTAGGAGGTATCGCATTGAAGAAATTATAAAAAAAATTGAAGCTGTGGGCTTAGAAGTTGAGTTTTCGAGTTATTTTTTTTTCTTTTTTGTATTTCCTATTTTTTTAACTAGAACGATTCCAAGTTTTTTTTATCGTAAATCTATTAAGAGTTCTGAAGGTCATGTAAAGCAACATAATTCTGGAATAATTTTAAAAAAAATAGTTAACTTTTTGTTTAGTGCGGAAATTTATTTTATAAAAAGAAAAAAGAATATACCGCTTGGATCTAGTTGTATTATTGTTGCTACTAAAAAGTAGAGTGCAAATTATAGAAGTATTTCTTTATAAATTTAAGAGTGATTAAATGGTAAATGATATAGAAAAACAAAAAGAACATTTTGAATCTATTGCCGATACTTATCACAAAATGAGACAAGAAAAAAAACACCTTTTATTGAAAAGCCTTATGTGGGCTAATTTTTTTGATAAAAAAAAACACATATTTAATCGTAAAATATCAGCTTTAGAGCCTATGTGTGGATATTCAGAGGGTAAGAAAATACTAGAGTCCTATTCTGGAGCTGATATAGATTATTATGAGGCTTTTGACTTTTCAGAAAAAATGGTCTCTTTTGCAAAATCAAATTATCCAAATTCAAATATTTATCTTCAGGATATAACAAAATTTCAATCTAATAAAAAGTTTGATGTTATCATTTTAATAAGTAGTTTACACCATGTTTATAGACATACGCAGGATGTTTTAAAGCGGCTTAATTCTTCTTTAAAAGATGGTGGCTTTTTTATAAATTGTGAGCCAACCCATAACTTTTTTTTAACACAAAAAATTAGAGAAAAAATATACAAAGAACATAATTTTTTTGACGATAATACAGAGCAAGGTTATTGGCTTGATGAACTTAACAAAATGTATAAAAATGCTGGATTTGAAATTGTTGATCAATTTTATCCGGGGCTTCTTTCATACATTTTGTATTATAATCCTGATGCGTTTCCAAAATTAAACAAAGGCTGGGATTTTACTGTTAAATTTTTGTTTAATTTAGACCGATGCTTTATGAGGAATTTTATTGGTAAAAAACTATCATTTTTTACAATTTCTTTACTCAGAAAAATCTAGAAAATTTCTAATATATTTTTCTGTTGCTAAAGTTATAAAATTTTGACTGGAAGCTTGTTTATTTGTAATCTTCATAAATCATTATAATTTCAACAAAAGGGGATAATAGATGAATAAAAATATTCCTGTCATGATATTAGCTGGTGGTTTTGGTACAAGATTGCGTGAAGAAACAGAATTTAAGCCAAAACCTATGGTACAGATAGGTGGTAAGCCTATTTTGTGGCACATAATGAAAATCTATTCTCACTACGGTTTTTCAAAATTTATTGTTTGCCTTGGTTACAAAGGGTCTTATATAAAAGATTATTTTAAGCATTTTCATTTACAAGGGGTTGATGTAACTGTTGATACAAAAACAGGCAGAATGGTTTCCCATCAACAAAATGATGAAGACTGGGAAGTTACGCTTGTTGAAACGGGGCAAAATTGCTTTACCGGTGGTCGTGTTGCCAGAGCTGCGAAGTATGTTGACTCTGATACATTTATGCTTACATATGGTGATGGTCTCTCTGATGTTAATATTACAAAGCTTTTAGAGTTTCATAATTCGCATGGAAAGCTTGCCACACTTACTGGCGCAAAAAACCCTTTTCGTTTTGGGAATTTAAAGCTTGATGGTCAAAAAGTTGATGAATTTGTTGAGAAAAAAGATTTTGGAGATAGCTGGATAAATGGTGGCTTTTTTGTTTTAAATAAAGAATTTTTAAAATATTTATCAACAGATTCTAAATGTGTTCTTGAAAAACAACCACTTTCTTTAGCCGCAAAAGATGGAAATCTTATGGTATATAAACATGCTGGTTTCTGGCAATGCATGGATACATTAAGAGATCATGAAAGTTTGCAAAAGTTGTGGAAAATCGGAGCCCCGTGGAAAGTTTGGGATTACGTTGATCAAGATAAGATGTCTTTTCCTTCGCCAAGAATTGATTTGGGATCTTTATTAAAAACTGAATAAAATACAAACATGAAAAATATATTAAAACAAACATACGCAAACAAAAAGGTTTTTTTAACAGGGCATACGGGCTTTAAAGGATCCTGGTTTTTGTTGGCTTTGAATTTTTTAGGGGCCAAGGTAAAAGGGTATTCTTTGTCTCCCAACCACGACCAACCGTTATTTGAGTCTTTAGGTGGTGAGAATTTTTGTGATTCTGTGATAGCAGATATTATGGATATTGAAAACCTAAAAAAAGAAATATTGTCATTTCAGCCAGACTTTGTTTTTCATTTTGCAGCTCAAGCGTTGGTTCGTAATTCGTATGAAAATCCACTAGAAACATTTAATGCAAATTCTTTAGGTGTAGCGAATTTGTTAGAAGTTTTAAGATCCTTAGAAAAGGAATGTGCCGTTATTGTTATTACCACAGATAAAGTATATGAAAATGACAATCGGCCTGGTCCATATAAAGAAGTAGATCGTCTTGGCGGTTATGATCCATACAGTGCCAGCAAGGCTTGTGCAGAGATAGTTCTTAGTTCGTACCGATCTTCTTTTTTTAACCCAAAATATTATAATAAACACAAAAAATCTGTTGCGACCGTAAGGGCTGGAAATGTTATTGGTGGAGGGGACATGGCAAAAGATAGGCTTATGCCAGACATTGTTCGGTCCGCAAATAGTGGTACTACTTTAAAGTTGAGAAATCCCAGTGCTATTCGGCCGTGGCAGCATGTTCTTGAGCCTTTATATGGTTATTTGTTATTGGGGCTGAAAATGCAGGAGGATCCAGAAAACTTCTCTGATTCGTTTAATTTTGGACCGGAGTTGTCTGATTGTATTACCGTGGAAGACTTTGTGAAAATAGCATTTACTCATTTTGGATGTGGAAAATATCAATTTGAAAGTGTAGATGAAAAGCTTAAGGAGTCACAAATATTAAAATTGGACAACAACAAAGCAAAAAATTATCTTGGTTGGAAACCTTTATTAACTGCTAGAGAGGCAATTTTAAAAACTGTAGACTGGTATAAAAACTCAGCTTCTGACCCTGTTAATTATACAAAACAGCAGATAAGTAGTTTTTTTGATTTGATTTAATAGAGAAGATAATGTTTTTTTAGGGATAGAATTAAACATGAAAAAAATACATGTAAGTGGGCCTTCTATTAGCCAAAAAGAAATTGATTATATAACAGATGCTGCAAAGTCAAGCTGGTATGACAATGCCGGTCAATATGTTAAAAGATTTGAAAAGGCTTTTGCAGCATATATTGATAGAAAGTATGCCGTTACTTTGCCATGTTGCACTTCTGGGTTGCATTTATCCTTGTTGTCACTTGGTGTTGGACAAGGTGATGAGGTTATTGTTCCAGAGATTACTTGGACAGCAACGGCTCTTCCGGTGGCTTACGTTGGAGCTTCTCCTGTTTTTGCAGATATAAATCCAACAAACTGGTGTGTTTCTGTAGAAACAATTGAACGGTGTATAACACCAAAAACAAAAGCAATTATTGTTGTTGATTTGTATGGAAACATTCCTGATATGGACTCTATATTAGAGCTTGCTAAGAAACACAATATTCCGGTTATAGAGGACGCGGCGCAGGCAATTGGAGCGGAGTTTAAAAATAAAAAAGCTGGTTCATTTGGTGATATAAGCGTTTTTAGTTTTCACGGTTCTAAAACTTTGGTTACGGGTGAAGGTGGAATGTTGGTAACAGATGATGAATCAATTTATAAAAAAGTTTCTAAGCTTAAAGATTTTGGCCGAAACAAAGGCTTGTGGTGTGACGAAATTGGCTATAAATACAAAATGAGTGACTTTCAGGCGGCTTTTGGTTTGGCTCAGCTAGAAAGAATAGATGAACTTGTTGATGCAAGAATTAGAAATTTTAAATGGTATAAAAAAGCATTGGATGGAGTTGAAGGAATAGAACAAATTAATACAGTTTCATACGATGTAAAATGTACATATTGGATGACAAATATAATTTTGGATAAAAAGCTTGGGGTAACAAAAGAAGTTTTGATGAGCCATTTGGCTGAGTATAATGTAATGACAAGGCCGTTTTTTTATCCGTTGAGTATGCAGCCTGCTTATTCTAAATACACAAAAGATAAAGATTATAAAACTATAAACTCTGTTGCTTATGAATTGAGCAAATATGGTGTAAACTTACCCTCTGACTCAAATTTAACAGAGGAAGATGTTAACTTTGTTGTAGGGTTGATTAAAAAGAAATTAAAGGAAGCATTGTGATTGAAAAAATAAAGGAATATTGGGAAAATCAGGCAAAAGAACATGTTGGCAAACCTACAGCAACGCTGAATGATACATATTTAAGAAAATTAGAAATTGACACATTTATTAACAAGATAGCCGAGCTAGATTTAAAAAATAAAATTAGAATATTAGATGTTGGTTGTGGCGATGGATATTCTACGTTACACATAGCACAAGAATATCCACAACACACATTTTTGGGTGTTGATTATTGTGAGAATATGATTAAAAATGCTCAGGGTAGGATTAAAAAAAGTAAAGAAAAATTGCATGTGATTGATTTTAAACAGGCTGATGTATTGAAATTGTCAAAGACTGTTCCGGAAAATTCTTTTGACTTAGCGATGTCTGACAGATGTATAATAAATTTGCATACGGAAGAAAATCAACATACTGCCATTGTAAATATTGCCAAGACTCTAAAAAAGGGTGGATATTATCTTGCTATTGAAAATTTCATGGATGGTCACAATTGTATGAATGAAACAAGGCGTTCGGTTGGTCTGCAAGACATTCCAGTTAAGTGGCACAATATTTTTTTTACTGAAGAACGTTTTAGAAAATCGGTTGGAGAGTTTTTTGATATTTTAGAAATAAACAATTTTTCCAGTTCTTATTACTTGGCAACACGTGTTCTTTATGCGGGAATGTGTAAGTTGCAAGGCAAAGAGCCTGGCTATGAGCATGAGTTGTATAAGATTGCGTCGAAACTCCCAAAGTTTGGTAATTTTAGTCCAATTAAGTTGGTTGTTATGCGAAGAAAATAATAAATATGGGCAAAATGATCTCTGTTGTATCATCGATGAAAAATGAGTCTGGTTCTGTCGATGAGCTTTATAAAAGAATTATATCTTCTATTAATAGTATCGGACTTTTATACGAAATAGTTTTTGTTGATGATGGAAGTGAAGATAATACGTATGAACTTCTAACAGAAATAGCAAAAAAAGATAAAAACGTAATTGTTATCAAATTGAGTCGCGACTTTGGTCATCATGCAGGTATTTCGGCTGGGTTGGATTATACCTCTGGGGACTATGTTGTTATGATGGATGCCGATCTTCAAGATAAGCCCGAAGAAATCCCAAATTTATACGAAAAGCTAAAAGAGGGAAATGACGTTGTTTATGGAGAGCGTGTAGGAAAGAAGTTTTCTATAATTCGCAGATTTTTTTCTTTTGTCTTTCTCAAACTTATACAGTTTTTTATTAATGAGCCAATTGTGATCAACACAACTATATTCAGGATTATGAATAAAAAAGTTGTTGAGGCTATAAGAAAACTAAGAGAAGGGCAGCGGTACCTTGTTGGCGTTATTGGCTGGGTTGGATTTAAGCATGCGGTTGTTTACGTAAAACATGGAAAAAGAAAAAGAGGTAAATCAAAATATAATTTTATACAGCAAATGAAGCTTGCCTTCAATGCCATTTTTTCATTCTCGGATTACCCAGTAAAACTAATTTCTAGAATTGGTTTTTTATTGACTTGTTTAAGTTTTTGTATGGGTTGTTGGGTTGTTATTCGCAGGATTTTTTTTCATGTTTCTGTTGTTGGGTGGGCATCTGTTATTGTGTCCATTTTCTTTTTTGGTGGCCTGAATATTTTATTTTTGGGTGTTCTTGGTGAGTATGTTGGTAGGACCTATATTGAATCAAAAAGGCGACCATTATACATTGTTGAAGAAATTATTAATTATAAAAATGTTAAGACGAGCCAAAATAATTAATACAATACGCCGTTTTGATTAATCGTAGAATGAGCTTTAGTAAATAAAGGTTTGGCATGACACCTTTATCTATTATTTTTTTCATTTAAATTTTGTTTGTTCTTATCAAATAACAAAAAGCCTTTTTGTTTGAGCTTTTTTTTAAAAAATGCTACATTCTTTGTTCAATTGTATTTATTCTTTTTAATTATATTTTTATTAAATAGGGGCAATAAGTTGCGTAATTTTTTGTTGGTTATTTTATTAGTTTTTCCGATTTTTTTGCACGGTGCTGATGATACTCGTCCACCACTACCTTGTTTTGCTTTTATTGTTGAAGGAAATGGTGATCGCATTCGTGGTGTTGAGGTTGTAAGATATCCTCAGGTTGTTGATAGTTATCCTGGAACATCTAGGTTTTGTTGTGATGATGGAAGGATACTTGTGGTAACTGAAGACGAAATTATAAGACTACCAGAATAAAGATAAGGTAAATCATAATGAAAAAACTTTTAATTTTTGGTTTTTTATCAATATTTTGTTTGCCCGCTTTTTGCGCTAGTAGGGTAAGGGTAATTCATCCTTCTTTTTTTACCGTTGAACATGGAGTTGAAGAGCTGTGTGATGGCCGACGTTCGTTAGTTTGTTTTGATGGTGGTCAAAAAGGCTGGGTTTCTGATACATATTTGTTAAGGCTTAGTTCAGGTAAAGTAAGAGTATTACAACCTTCTCGTGAGCTTTCTGTTGAATATGGAACTGAAGAGATGTCTGATGGCCGGAATTCGTTAGTTCTTTTTGATAATGGCCAAAGAGGTTGGGTTGTTGATACATATCTTGTAAGAGTTTCATCTTCATAAATAAAAAAGTTTTAAGGGAATAAATATGAAAAAGCATGTTTTTTTATTGTTTGTTTTATTGTGCGGTAGCTCTCAATTTTTTGCTGCTTCTACTGGGGGTAAAGAAGGTGCCGTTGATGCAAGTCCAGAAGCTTTTGTTCGTATGCAAAAAGGATATCCTGGAGATACTGTTGCAGTTCTTCCGTTGCCAGTTGAGCCTGTAGCTGGAACGATATTCGTAGAAGGAGTAGAACAAGATATTTGCGTTGAACATTATTTGGTTGTTGGGAAGTTGTGTAAGGAAACAGGTAACGTTGTATGGTATAGTAAGGCTGCGCCAAAAAGTATTAACGTTGAGGTTTGTAGCCAATTTCGAAATGAAACTTCTGTAAAATTTGTTGGCGATGAAAGTGCGGATGCGGTCTGGACAATATTACATTATCCATCATGGCTAGACGAGCCAGGAAGTGGGTTTGGTGATTAGTGCATGAGAAAAATTAATTTATTCCTTTTAATTTTTTTGAGTTTTTTTGTTGGCTCTTTTTGTGATGATAACTTTGACCCCCAAAATTTTATTGGCAAAAGGGTCAGAATCTGTGGGGAATATAGCCAAGATGACTGTTTTGGTCGCCTTGGAACTGTCTGTGATGTTGATTTATTTGATGCTTTTGGCCAAGAATATGAAGTGTGGTGTGTTCAACCCGATGGATGGGATCGAGAAGAGTGGTTTCAACATTGTGACGTGGTTTTGGTAGAAGAACAGCAAATTCAGGAATATGTTTTAGGAAATTAACTTATGAAAATTATTAGGTTATCAATTTTAATATTTTTGAGTTTTATTGTTGGTTCTTTTTGTGCTGATCAGCAGGATATTCTTCATCATCTGGTTGGAGCAAGAGTAAAAATAAAAGGCTCTGAAAATGATGGGGGGTATGCTGGAAAATTAGGTATTTTACTTGATATTGAACCTTTTGTAGATACTCGTGGCAGACAAAGAATTTTATTTAAAGTTCAACTTGATGGTTGGGACAGAGACGAATTTGTGCCATCAGTAGATGTTATAATTTTAGAGGTGCCGTAAAAAGGATTTTGTTTATGAGCAAAAAAATAATAAAAAAAGTTGGTATGTTTATTTTGATGGAAAGTGATTTACATTCTGCCGTAGAATTTTACAAAAAGCTTGGCCTAGAATTAAAATTTCACCTTAAAGATAAGTGGGTTGAATTTAGACTTGGTGATATAAAAATTGGGCTTTGTCCAACAGGTTCCGAACCCCAAGACAGGCACACTGGAATTGTGCTTGAGGTTGAGAATATGTCGCAAGCATATGAGCAACTAAAGGAGCAAGATGTTGTATTTCTGCGTGAGCCATTTGAAGCCGTTCACGGGGTTATGGCCAGCATAAAAGATCCTGGGGGAAATATTTTGGATCTTTATGAGCCAACTCCAGAGAAAGTTGCTGAACTTGTTAAGAAAGTGAAGGTCGAAGAAGTGGCAGAATAAATCGATTTTTTTCATAATAACACTTGTATGAACACAATATTTTTATCACAAAATCTTGATGAGATTTCGTTTTTTGCTATACTTTTCCTATCTGTTGTTACAACATGAATTCACGTTTTAGGATTCGTTTTTTATGTCAGATCGTTTCATAAATTTTTATTTTTTTTTGTTAATTTAATCACAGGAGAATCTTATGCCAAGAAACATTCGTCCGCTCCATGATCGTATATTGGTAGAGCGAATAGATGTTGAAGAAAAAACTGAGAGTGGAATCATTATTCCTGATTCAGCAAAGGAGAAAGCACAAACAGGAAATGTTTTGGCTGTTGGTCAGGGAAAACGTGATGAACAAGGTAAACGTATTCCGCTTGATGTAAAAAAGGGCGATGTTGTTTTTTTTGGAAAATATTCAGGTACTGAAGCTGGTGAAGATCTTTTGATCTTGCGCGAAGATGAAATTTTGGGAATTGTTGAATAATTTGAAAGTGGAGTTTTGACATGGCAGGAAAAAGAATATTATTTGGAGCAGAAGCTCGAGAAAAGGTTCGTAAAGGAATCGATACTCTTAGCGATGCTGTAAAGGTTACTCTTGGGCCAAAAGGTCGCAATGTAGCATTTGAAAAATCTTACGGTTCACCAGTAATAACAAAAGATGGTGTTTCTGTTGCAAAGGAAATTGAACTTAAAGAACCGTTTGAAAACATGGGTGCTCAAATGGTCAAAGAGGTTGCAAGCAAAACATCAGATGTTGCCGGTGACGGAACAACAACAGCAACTGTTTTGGCGCAAGCAATTTTCCGTGAAGGAAATAAGTTTGTAACAGCTGGTGCAAATCCAATGGCGTTAAAACGCGGAATTGAAAAAGCTGTAAAAAAAGCAATTGAAGTTATAGAAAAACAATCAACTCCAGTTAAAGACAAAAAAGAAATTGAACAAGTAGCAAGTATCTCTGCAAATTCAGATGAAGTTATTGGTGGGCTCATCGCCGAGGCAATGGAAAAAGTTGGTCGTGATGGTGTCATTACGGTTGAAGAAGCCAAGGGCATAGAAAATGAGCTTGATGTTGTAGAAGGAATGCAGTTTGATCGTGGTTACCTTTCTCCTTATTTTGTTACCAATGCTGAAAAAATGGAAACCGTTCTTGAAAATCCATTCATTCTTATTTACGACAAAAAAATTTCAACAATGAAAAGTCTTCTTCCAGTATTAGAGCAAGTTGCAAAATTGGGGCGCCCATTGTGCATTATAGCTGAAGATATTGAAGGTGAAGCATTGGCAACCTTGGTTGTTAACAAGTTGCGAGGAACATTGAACATTGCAGCTGTTAAAGCTCCTGGTTTTGGTGATCGTCGTAAGGCTATGCTTGAAGATATAGCAATTTTGACAAGTGGCAAGATGGTTACAGAAGATCTTGGTCTTAAGCTCGAAACCATCGGTACTGATGATCTTGGAAAAGCCAAGAAAATTGTTATGACCAAAGAAAATTGCACAATCATTGAAGGTGCTGGCGAAAAACGTAATATTGAAAATCGCGTTGCTCAAATTAGAATGCAAATTGAAGATAGTTCATCAGAGTATGACAAGGAAAAACTTCAAGAGCGTTTGGCAAAATTAGCCGGTGGTGTTGCGGTAATTAAAGTTGGTGCTGCAACTGAAACTGAAATGAAAGAGAAAAAAGACAGAATTGACGATGCTCTTAATGCAACACGAGCAGCCGTTGAAGAGGGAATTGTCCCTGGCGGTGGAGTTGTATTGCTCCAGGCGCAAGAGGCTGTCTCTAAGATGAAGCTTGAAGGTGACGAGCAACTTGGAGCTAATATTGTTCGCAGGGCATTAGAAGAGCCAGCAAGAACAATTGCAGAAAACGCAGGGCATGAAGCTTCTGTTGTTGTAAACGAAATTCGTTCTAAAGGCAAGAACGTTGGCTTTAATGCAGCAACGGGTGAGTATGTTAACATGATTGAAGCAGGGATTATTGATCCTGCCAAAGTTACACGTACAGCCTTACAAAATGCGTCATCCATTTCTGGATTGTTGCTTACAACTGAAGCGATAATTGCAGAAATACCAGAAGATAAAAAAGACGCTCCTCCAATGCCAGGCGGTGGCATGGGCGGCATGGGTGGCGGAATGCCAGGCATGTACTAATTTGATTTTTTAAGAAATCGATAGAAAGAGGCCCGGAAATTTCCGGGCCTCTTTTGTGTTTAGTAGTATTGTCCAAAATCCTGTATTCTTACTTGATTTCCTTTTTCTGCTTCTGGTGCTTCTGGTGGTTCTTCTGGTCCTTCTTCATGTTCTTCTTCTTGTGGTCCTGGTCTTTCGTCTGGTGGTTCTGAGATTGATCCATCGCGATTTTTTGTTACAGATCCCCAGTATGTCTTAGTTGTTTTGCTTCTTCCTATTCCAACATTCGCTGTTAGTTTGTAGTAGTTTGTTGTTGGAGTGTGTTCTTCTCCTCCTACGTATGTGGATGTTGTAGATAGTCTTGTTATTGTTAATTTTTTGCTGATAACTAATGGTTGTGTTATAAGGGGCTTAACAGATGTTTGTTGGATTCCTACGCCTGATGTTATTTGGCCACGAGGTTTAGGTACAAAATAATCTATTTCTGGTTTGTCTGAGGATAAAGTTATAGTTTGTCCATTAATTGTTGCGATAATAGAGCTGTTGTTTTGTGAAACTATGTTTATTATACTTTTTGTAAGTTTCGGAGCTGGTTTCTTTGGCTGTGTTGGAGGATTGTTTCCTACTGGTGGGTTGTCTGGATCCGGGGATATTATCGTAGCGTTTTTGCTAACTCTTATTCCACAGTATGTTTTTGTTTTTCTACTTTTTCCTGTTCCAAAATTAGCTGTTAGTTTGTAGTAATATGTTGTTGGGCTGTTTAGTTGTTCTGGTACATTTTCTGATGTTACATCCAGGCCTGTTATTGTTACAATTTTATTGATTTTTATTGGCTTAAGGAGCAGTTTATAAACGGGACCTTGCACACTGCTTATTCCGGCATGCATTCTAGGTGTGGCCTTCGGTGCAAATTTGTCCATAATAGTGTTATACGTGTTTCCTTTGAGGCTAGAAAGTGTTACATTTTGTCTGTCAATGCTTATTTTGAATAGCCTATCTGTTATATTATTTATGGTCACAGATTTGCATATTTTTTTAGTTACACGCTTGCTTAGATATGTTCTACCTAGTAGTGGCGTTGTAATAATAAAGATGCTTAAAAGTAATAATAGTTTTTTCATTACATGTGTCCTTTATAAAAATTGTGTAAAAGCTTTTATTTATTTATTTATTTATTTGCTACATTTTTTTCTCCTAAAAATTCAAACCAACTTTACCCCATAAAGACCAGTTTTTTAAGGCTGTGTTGTAATGTGGAATATCCAATGATCCACCTACTCCAACAAAGGTATCAAGTTTTTTCTTCTCAAAGAGCATTCCGATTTCACCATGTATTTTGTGTACAACGGCTGATTGTGCCGCAGCTGAATTAAGATCTAAGTCGGATTCTCGAATTGTTGTAAAGTTTGTGTCATCAGATGTTGGCCATGACAACATTGTGCTAGCGTTTGCTGACCCTGTACCAGGTCCTGCAATGCCGTATTCGGTTGTAAATGTTTCAGTTAGAGACAATGTTTCTGTTCCATGTGCCCAAATTCCGTAACCAATTTGTGCCTGACATGAACCAGCTTTTAACCTCAATCCTAATGAAACCTCTGCAAAGTTATATGGTTCAACCTTTACATCCAAGGTTAATTCATTGGCTGCAGGAATTGTTGCCGGTTCACCATTTTTTCTAAGCAGAAGGTAACGGCTCCAAGGTTTATTGTATAACTCAATTGTTCTTTTTTGCGTATTTTTAAAGTAATAATTATATTCTCCGTAAATGAAAATATTAAATTCTGGGGCCTCATCTTTTTCTGTCAACGGGATATCAAAATAAACGCCAGATGTTGTACCAAAATGGCCGTTATTTCCAAGTGTAGGATCAAACAAATATGTTGGGTCTGGTTTGGACTCAAGTGGTATTATAAGTGAAGATTGTGTTCGTATTTTAAATCCATTTTTGCCTTCATATTTTGCACCAAATTTAAGTCTAAGTTCTGGCACGTCTATTTTGGTTCGTTCTGTGTCGTCCATTCTACTGTATTTTAAGTTGTTACGCTTCAAAGCTTGTGCAATGTCTGTTGGTCCTGTCGCATCACCTTCATTTTGAACGTTCTCTTGTGATAATTTTAAATTTTGTTTTGCGCATACCCAAGGAATAGAAAATCCAATCCACAAGTTTTTAAAAAATGTCCAGTCAGAAACATCTTTTAAGCTCAAATTGTAATCTGCAACAACACCGTATTGTGTTTGCTCTGGGGAAACGGTTACATTGCCTGAAAAGTTTGTATTACTAATTTCGAGCCAGTTTGCACAGATATCGCGGTTCGCCTCGCTACTGTTACTTCCTTTTATTCGTAAGCTTTGTTTGTTATTAATTAAAAAATATTCTTTGTTTGCAGCGTAGGCCATTGATTTTTGGTATAAAGGGGTTATTTGTATAAGGCTATTTTTATCCGAGTAAATTGCGTCATGAAACAGAAATTGAGATGCGTTTATATTTTGGTAAATTGGCCTTGTCGCCATGAATGTTTTTGCAGTTCTGTTGTCGGTTGTGTTTGTATTTTGAAATGGAATAAGGAGCAACGCTGCAAAAAGAAACCTTCTCTTGATCATAAGATTCGTCCTTTTTTGGTAAAATTATTTTCGTTTACATTATTCTTAGCTTATTCCAGCTTGCAAACAAAAACAAGAGTCTTTTTGCGCTGCTCCCAACCGTTATTCTTTTCTTCTTCGTTTCCTAGATTTTTTTCTAAGGGCTTCAATTAAATCGTCAATTTTGTCAGGATCAACTCCTTCTTCCAGAGCCTCATATCCATCAGTAAGTTCTCCAAGAACTGTTAGCAGATTTCCAAGAGCTCCGTGGTTTGTGCGAAAGCTTTCTCTTACACTCGTTGCGTAAAAAAGCTCTTCTGCTGCAGTTTCTGCATCTGATTCCTCAAGTTGTTCAAGAGACATGTGAATTTGTGGAATTAGTAAACAACTGCTTTCTGCAAATTTTTCCCATGTTCCATCGTCAATAGCTTGTACAGCTTGTTTAAGCTCGGACTCCATTGAGGGCATTCGGACAGCCACTACGTCACATGTCATTACAATTGAACTGTATAAACATATAAACGCTAGAAAAATAAAAAGATATTTTTTATTCATAATAACGTTACTATTTTCTTGTTGCTCGTGCTAAGGCAGCTAAGAGTCGGCTTTCAGGTTTGCCAGGTTTTGTTAATCCGGCTGCCTCTGATAGAGCATCCAAAAAGGCTGTTCTTGCTCTAAATGATGGTGATCCTTCATCAAATTCTGGGTGATGTGAGTCCTTGGCTTCTGTTGCTCTTCTTTCTCGCTCTTCTTCTTCTAATAATAATTTGCGAGCTCTTCCTGCATCTACTCCGCCTTTTCCGTCTGGGCACATTAGATCTGCTAGTGTTTTTCCAGATTTAACTAGATCTCCAGCGCATGCTCCAATGGCTTCTAGCTCATCTCCTCTTGCAGTATATTGTCTTCGAAACATTGGATCATCAATGGCTTTAACTGTAGCTACAAGATGCAAGTCGCCTAGTTCTGCGGCTACACCTGTTTCATCTGATGCTGCGCTTGCAATTGTTCCAATTGCGAGCAATATTGACAATAGTAAGTATGCTTTTTTCATATAAGGTCCCTTTGTTTTATATGGTTAACATTCATTATTAAGCAGATTCGTATTTACTTTCTGCTAGTGATATTAGCTTTGCTACGGTTTTGGCCTGATTTGGTGTCATCTGTTTTCCTTGTGCCCATTTTTGTATTGTTAATAGGCTTACAACTGCTTCTCTATCAACTCCTGTCTGATCTATGCACCAAAATTGTAAAATTGCTTCTGCTCTTTCTTGTGGGTCGTCGCTTAGAACTTGTTTAAGCTCAGATATTTGCGCTGGTGGTGTCATTAGTTCTTTTCTGGCCTCCATGTTTCTGCCTGTAGAAATTAGCTGTGCCAGATGATTAAGATATGTTCTAACCAAAGTAGGTCGCGATGATGGTAAAATATACACAGTTTGTGCTGATAAAAACAATAGTGTAATTAACAAATGCTGTTTTTTCATAAATCCTCAGTTATTGAATGTAGGTATTCTATATGTTCTATGGTGTGTGGGTTTGTTTTTCCAAATACTCCGGAAACTATATCTGTAAAATTTAGTGCGGTAGCATTATCAAAAGTTTCTTTCTCATTATAAAAAGCTGGATGAGAAAATGTTTCTTCTGGTGTTTTTACTCCCAAGATTGATGATATTAATTCTTTTGGTAAAGTTCTGTAAAAGACTAAACACAAGTAGCATGGAAGCCTTTTAGCGATTATACTTAGCAATCGCATTTTTATTTTTAGAGATAGTATAGAATTAAAATTGTTTGGTAGCTCGACTACAAGATGGTAGATAGTAGAAATCTTTTCAAAATCTAGCATTCTTCTGTATTGTCTACCGATATTATCAATTTCTACGAATTTTAATCCGTCTTTTTCTGAAATAAGATCCAATCTTCTAGAAGTTTGTAAAAGATCTTCCTCTTTTTTGCAGCAGGCTTGGCAAATAACACGGGCTATATCGTCAACTGTCTCGAGCGCAAATGTATGGGAAATGATTTCCAAAAAACTTCTGGGGTCTACAATTCTGTCTCCCTTTAGATGTCTTTCAATTGGACAACTAGAAACTAAAAAGAAAGGACCATTATCTGAAGATGATACGCGCAATACTGTTTGGTGTGGTAGATTGGAGATTGCTATAGTCTCACCAAAAATATCAAGCTCCCACCATGGGGGGCCTTCTTCTACAAATTCTTCTGCTCCAGGACCATGATCTAAAAGTGCTGTTTCAAATACGGGATCTAGCGTAGGATTTGATCCAAAATACCAGCATAGAGAAGGAGAAAGTTGTTTTTGTGTAACCATATCTGTATCATCCATTATTCTTGGCCATAGTGGTTCAGCACAATGCATTGTGTTTATGTAAAGGAACAACATGCTGTATATAAGGTAAACAGACGTATTTTTATCTTTCATACAATGGTAATACTTGACGTAAAAGAATAATTAAAATTTTTCTAATATCACTCGGGATGATAGATTCGGCTTCAAGTTCTTCAGCGGATTTTAAAAATAACCTACCTGTTGTTGGAGAAAAACGTCCATCTACATCTACGCACAATTCTCCCAAAAGATCTGCTGCTTTTATATCCGCTGGAATTCCTTCCTCTTCTCTTATTTTTATAACTTTTGTTCTTGTTTCTTCTGGTAGTAGTAAGTCGGGAAAGACGGTGTCAGGATGCGCTATCATTAAGAATATAGGTCTAATCTCCCGTCTTATAGCATCCATGGCCGTGGCCAATATCTCAACACTGTGTTCTTCTGGCAAAGATTCGCCTGCGGCTAAAAACGGAGACACGGCGTCTTGGTCTGGTGTGTATTCGGATCCTAGGAAAAACTCATGCGTGTGGTGTTCTGCTCCCACGAAGACATCTGCTTTTATATTCGCTTGAAAAAACAGAAAAACACAAAAAACCAACAAATATATAACCTTCATAGTGTCCTAATTTTTTAGTGTTAAAGAACAGTATATTTATTGTGTGTAAGTGTAGCAGTTTTTATGCATAAGTGAATTTTTATATTAAATTATGCCTTTAAAAAAGGAAAATCGTTAGTGTTGTAAAAATTACAAAGCTACTTAGATTAAACTTCATAACAGGTGGTCGTTTTAGCTGTGGATGGAGCTCTTTAAGGTGTTGGGGAAATTCTTCCATCTTTTTTCACATAAGGATATCCAACATGCTTTTTTGCGATACCGCAATAATCTACAAGAGCCCTAACATATCGATTTCTTAATGTTTTATTTTTTGGTAAAATCAACGCTGGCTCATATTCTAATGGACCTAGTATAGATTCTTGAGCAAGAAACAGTAATGCTCCAAGGCTTTCTAGAGCTTCTATGTTTGGTGTATCGGTGTCTTCTTCTTTTGTAAGCCATCTACAAATGGTTCTGGCCCATACCCAACTGTTTTTGGCGATGGCTTTTTTAGACATAGAGGCCGGTTCCCCAAATCTATTTGTTTCCCGAAAAGCTTGTCTTGCTTTTTCGGCTGTTTCCTCGTCTGGAGCTGGATAGTCTTCTCCCATGCATGCCGTTTCAACGTCTTTTAGCCTTCCGGAGAGTGCATTTTCAGCCTGGACAGCCAAGAATGCGTGAATATGTTCTTTTTCTGTCAGAGCTGTTGCACAAAGAATTTTAAAATTAAATGTGGTTAGTGCCACAAGAGTTAAGAGTAAAAGTAATTTTTTCACAATATTTTCCTTTTAATATTTTGTTTGATAATAAAAAACCCCCCAACCTTATTCTAAAAGTTTGGAGGGTTATATACATTATAACAAATATTATGAAATTTGTTAAATTATGCCTTTATTAAAGCATAATTTGTAGTCTTATTTTTCTTCTTCTATCGGGATTTCCGTAGAATCGTTTGTTGTCTCTTCTGGTTCTTCAATTGGACACTCTTGGTCAACTTGGAATTCCTCAACTGATGTTGGAATAAATTCTTCAAAAACTTCATCTATTGTTTTAGAAATAATAGTTGAGGCTGACATTTCTTGTTCTTCAATTTTAAAAGTTTTAAGGCAAAGTGGATATGGAATTCCTATTGTTCTAGCGAGATTTATAATAAAAACTTTAATATTTATTGCTGTTTTTTCGTCAAAGCCTTTTTCAGTTTTTATTATTGTTAAAATAATTTCTCTAATAATTTTCTTGAAAACATTAATACATGCTTTGTCTGATAGGGTTTCAAGGCCAGCAAGTTCTTCAATACCTTCAAACGCAACACCAATCATTTTTATTACAACCGGATGATACATAAGTTTAATGGCTGTTGCGAATGCGCCGGATATAACATGTAAGTTTTTTGCTCTAACGGAACTTCTTTCCTCTTGTGGGAAATTTTCTGGATTTTCTAAGTTTTGTAGTTCAGAAAAGTATTTTAATCCTTCTTTAAATAATTCATTACCTGTTTCGGCTTTTAACCATTCTGGGGTAGGAAATGATTCCATGTTTTTGTAGATAAATGAGGTGTCATCGTAACTTTGTAGTGCGGTAGAGGCCAGTATGCATGCGGCCAAAATAGTCTTTTTAAAGTTCATAGAGTTAAAGCTCCTTGTGTAATGTTTTTTAGGTTAAAATGCAATAATAATCGTAACAAGCTAGCACAGTTTTGTTTGTTGGGCAAGGGCGGTTGAATAATTTTTTTGGCACAAAAAAAAGCCCCGGAAAACCGGAGCTTTTTTACTTTTATACAGTGATGTTTTTATGAAAGATAAGATATTATATCTCGTGCTGTGTCTTCAGCTCCGTTAGGATCAACTAGAATTGTTGCGGAATAAGCTTTAAACCTTTCCAAGCCAGTTCTTCCAAGTTTTCTTACGCGTTCTAAGCCTCTTGTGCCGTATACCTTTGCGCTTGCAAGACCAGTTCTTCCAAGTTCTCTAGATCTTTCTGCTAATTCTCTTTGTGCTGGACCAAGGAGACTGAGCTTCAATGGAACAGAGCTAAGAAGTCTACCTTCTGATTCTAATCTTTGTTGTGCTTGTGTCATTGCTCGACTTAATCTTGTTACAGGATCTACTTTTTCTGTTGATGCTGGAAGGTGTGCTGTTGCTCCAAGTCTGACAAATGCTGTACTTAATTTTTGTAATCTGTCTACACATGTACCGTCTACACATCTGCTTCCTGGAAATCCACAAAGATATTCAAATGCAACAACAGCTTTTCCTATTTCGTCGGGCTGTCTTGTTGATGAAGAAAAATAACCGCCTACAGTTGCTACATCCGGTACGCTTGCCATCAGTGATATTAAAGTTCGACCAGTTGTGCGTGTTGAAGCAGTTGACAATAATCTTACAAGATTACAACTATCAGTTGGCCTACGGCCTTCTGCGCATGCATGTAGTCTTGCAACAAGACCCCTGTTGTCCATTGGTTTACCGTCGGCGTGTCTTTCCAACCATTCAGGCGTTGGGTATGCTTCTTCTAGAGTTTCTGCTAATGGTCCAAAGATTGCTGCTGACATTTGATCGGCCATTTTTTTTGTATCTCTTTCTGGTGATGATGGACCAAATATACTTGCGCCGTTTGCTGCGGTTGCAGCTGAGAAAAGTGTACATAATAAAATAGTTTTTTTGAATTGCATGATAACCTCCACAAATAATTCAAAAAATAATAATAGTTCTAAACCTAAATAACTATAAATTATATTAATCTATTTTTGACAGTTTGTCCACCTTTTTCTAGTGCTCTTGGGGTGCTTGCTCTAGCGTTTGTTCTAAAAATAATATCGTTGCTGTGATAAGCGGGGTTGGAAATATTTCTTTTCGTCTATGTTCCACAACTAGAAGGCTTTTTGCTATTTCGAAATCAAACTCTCCACCTTCATTCATGCACAATCGCAAGCAACGATGCCTAGCTCTTTCTTCCACGTTTTCCGCTACAGTTGCTTGCTCTAAGTCTTCTATTGGTTCAAGCGACATAAAAAATAATAATTCTGCTGCGGTATATTTGGAGGCAATATAGGCTGCTGCCCTAACAAACTCTCTATTTGCATTTCCTTTGATCCGCAATGTGTGGCAAATGGCTCTTCTTGGGCTATAAAGAAAGCTTTCTAATGAAAAAGGCCCGCGTAAAAAGGGGTCTCCCCCCATTTCTGTGCATGTTGGTGCCACGCCAAAATCATGGTCTATCATTGGCGCATCACCTTCATCACTGGCTAAGCATTTTATGCATAATAATAAAATAATAAGACCTTGCCTTTTCATTTTGCTCCCATTTTTAAATGACTAGGTGTATTTGGCCCTCAACGATTGGCTTTAAGTAGTTTATAGCTGCTAAGATATGTTTGTTTTTATACCGTTTATATCTTTCTTCCTCTATTTCTAAAAGAGCTTCTTGTAATTCAGGGGCAATTGAGTCATCTGGCTTTTTGCATAGCCAGTCACAGCGAATTTTTGCTCTTTCATCAGCTGAATCTGTTTGTCGCATGGCATTTTTTACAGATTCGGGCGGTTCTGGTTCAAGAGACATTATTTGAAGGAAACGCCTGGTGTCAAAATATGCTGCGGCCATAATAGCTGTGGCAAGAAAATATTGGTTTCTTGCTTTTTCATGCTTCATTCTTAAAGACAAAAGAAGCCTTGGATTTGAGCTTATATATGACAACTCAAACTCATCCAAACCATGAAAAAGTCTCTCTAGGTCACCACAAAAGACTCTTGAATGGATTATGAATAATGTTATGGCCAATATTAATTTTACATTCATATGTGGTTGATTATAATATTTTTGCTATTTTTTTTGTTAAATTAATAGCCTCTTTAAGTGTTTTTTGGAAAATATTTCTTCCAATAGCAAATCCGTTTATTTTACCTACAGAGACCTGTTTTTCTAAATCTTTTAAAAAGGAGTCTTCTTTTTTGGATGGTCCTCCTGCGCAAATAACTTTTGTTCTACCAGCAGAGCGAACAACTTCCTGTAGAGATTTGTCTATTCTTTGTGGTGTTTGAATCTTTACAAAGTCGGCTCCAAGGCATGCTGCAACGCCGGTTGCTCCTGCAAGAATGTGTGGGTCCCGTTCGTGTTTTATATGTTTTCCTCTTGGATATACCCATAAAATTGCAACAAGACCGTTTTGATGTGCCTGAAATACTACTTGAGCAGCTTGGCTTAGCATTTCTTCTTCATAAAGGCTTCCAAGGTAAAGCGTGTATCCAATACCACAAATATTCAACCCGGAGTTTTCTTTGAATGTTACAACATCTTCTACATCCCATAAAAGAGAACTTAAAGGGTCGTCGTGCTTTGCTGGAACAACGTTTGTTTTGCTATTAAGTTTTACTATATAAGGAATTTCTGGATAATCTTTTCCGTATTTTGCAATAAGACCAAGTTGTGTTGCAAATGCACCAATTTTTCCTTTTTTAGCTATTTTAAAAAAGTGTTCTGGGTCTGCAATTTCTTCAGGAAGAGTTGGGCCAGCAAGATCATCATGCAAGTGTTCTATCTTTTGGTCAGCGGCGAATAAAAACAGGTTTCCTTTTTTGTTTACTATTGATTGATAGTTTTTAAGAAACAGTTCCTGTATTTTTTGTGGAATATCCACGGGAATAAAAATTTTGTTTTTCACGTTTTACCTTTTTTTTAGGTTTTTTTATTACACGGTCATGTATTAAAACTTTTTCTGCTATTTGTTCAAAAAGTGGCGCGGCAACATTTGCAGCGTATAAATTTTTCTTTGGGGAGTCTTTGACCATTGTAACAATAATTCGCTTGTATGATCCTTTACCAATTATTCCTGAAAATGTATAAGCACTCCTGTTTGGACTATATTCACCGTCAATAATTATGTTTGCAGTACCTGTTTTTCCTATAATGTAATATCCCCTAATTGCAGCTCTTCGAGATGTTCCTTTTGTTATAGATGTTTCTAAAATTTCTTTGATAGTTAACAGTGTTTTTTCTGAGAACATAGGCCCAATTTTTTGTTGTAAATTTGTGTTGTCGTCCAGAATTATTCTTGGGCGTATCATGTAGCCATCGTTTGCAATGATAGAAAACGCCTGAGCCAGTTGCAAAAGAGTGGTTGTAATTTCATAACCAAAAGACAGCGACCGCAAAGAATATGCAGACCATTTTTCTGGAGGATTAACAAAACCAGATTCTTCCCCTGGTAGCAACACTCCTGTTTTTGCCCCAAAGCCAACTTTTTTGTAATAGTCATATAGTGTTTTACCAAGACGCTTTGCGATTAACACAACGCCGATGTTATTTGATTTTGCAATAACATCTGTAAATGAAAGGTGTCCGTGCGCTTGAATTGTGCTAACAGGAATTCTATCTATTGTGGTAAATCTGGTGCTTCGGCAGTTTATAATTTCATCAGGAGATGTGACGTTTTCTTCCAACGCAGCCATGGCCATAAATGCTTTTACAACTGATCCAGGTTCGTATACATCTGAGACGGCTCTATTTTTTGTTAACCCTATGTCTATTTTTGTAGTGTTATTAGGGTTGAATGTTGGATAATTTGCAATAGCAAGAATATCTCCGTTTGTAGGGTTGAGAATCATTGCGCATCCTTCTCTGGCTTCCAGACGGTCTACAACCTCCTCAATTTCTTCTTGGCATAAAAATTGTAAATCACTGTCTATTGTCAATCTTACCGGCGTTCCCTGTGCTCCCTGAACAGTTGTTTCTTTTTTTATGTAAAACAGGCCAGAGCGTGCGTCTTTTTCTAGGGAGGACGTTGTTGGAGTTCCAGAAAGTTGTTTGTTAAATAGATATTCGATTCCAAATTGTCCGTTATTATCTATGTCTGTTATTCCAACTATTGGTCCTGCGCATTCAAGAGAATAGTAGCGATTTGGTTCTTTTAAAAGATGAATATCTTCAACATTGCTGTCTTTTATGAGTTTGATATCTTTTTTAGATAATTTTCGTTTGATGAATATAAAGTGTTTTCTAAGGTTTTTGTCTAAACGCTTGTGGGATTCAGGGAAATGTTTTTTAAGGAAAGTTTCTAAGTTCTTTGGATCTTTGATTTGTTTTGGAAGCAAAAATGCTGAAACTATATCTTTGTTTAGTGCTAGCATATTGCCGTTTCGGTCAAAAATAGGTGCGCGTGGTGGAGTTGTTGTTATGCTGGTTTCGTATTGTTTTTCGCCAAGCTGCGAAAAAAAGTTTTTTTGCAAAATTTGAATATTATACAGTGCGATAATAAGTATTGCGTAAAAAACAATGAAACCAATAAAGATAAAAAATGATCGTATATTATATTCTTTTTTCATTGTAATTCTGCCAGCGTGACAGTTTTAATATGACTTAGCCGCATTTTTTTCATATTTTTTTTACGAGCAAATTTTTTAATGGATGAATGGCTTTTTAGAGAATAAAGTTTTTGGGTTAATGTTTCTTTTTGCTTTTTTAGCTGTTCTTGTTGTCTTTCGTATTGTTGTTTTTTGTACGAAAGTTCAATTTTGCGGCTTTGTTTATAGATTATTAAAACTGCGAAAAGTATTTGAGTGGCTACGAATAAAACCGCGAATGGTATTTTTTTCACAAAACTCTCCCAGTACCTATAAATACTGTTAAAACTACAAAGTATCTTACTTTTTAGTTTATAAAGTTGCAAGTTTTGAGATACAAACTTGCAAGAATGTATTGAATTTTGAAAGACGAGTTTAGTATAATTTATTAAGACAAAATGTTTTTTCGGGGATTTTGTTATTAGGGGAGTAGCTATGAGAAAAAGTGTATCTATTTTAATCTTATCTTTATTCTTTTCAATTAAGTGTGTCTGTATGGATGGTTGTGATCTTAGATCACTACACGACTGCATGCCACACTATGTTTCTAGACACGAAAAGGTAGACGCTTGGCAAGGGTTTCCTGATGACGATCGTGAAGTCGCTTCTGAGTATGATTGTAAAAGAGCGGAGTTGTTTCTTGCGCAGCCGGTTGTTATAAGAGAACGAGAAAGGTTTGTGCCATCAGTTATAAACAGGGCCGACCTTGGTAGAATTGTTGCGGTACCATCTGCCGGAGAGTTGTATTGGGCCATGGTAAAAGAAGTGGGTGGTAGAATGGCATCGTTGTATTTTGGTGTTCAGGCTGACAATAATTTTTCTGTTAGAATGACATTCCCTATTGGAGTTAAAGGCTTCATATTCAAATTAATTCGCAATGTTGATGAAGAAGCTGATGATTAAAATTCGTGATAACCCGTTAGGTGTACCTCACTAATTTTTTCACCACGCTTTTTGTTGCGATCAAGTTTAAATCCAAAATCAACCTGAATTGGTGTGGGACTTGTTAATCGAATGCCAAAACCAATCGAGTGCCTGTAGTTGAAATTATTGTCCTGTAGGTATGTTGAGGAAATATCGTTGGCGTCCGGTGTATCCCATCCTGCACCACCGTCGTAGAAAACGACACCCTTCATAGAGAAGTCTTTTTTAATTGGAAAAATGAGTTCTGTATTTAAGAAGAATGCTTTTTTTGCACCAATAGAATCACCCAAGAAGTTTGGTCCAATTTGACCAAAATTAAATCCTCTTACGCTTGCGGGACCACCAATATGGAACAGTTCTCTATATGGAATCTGGCTGTTTCCGACACCGGTTACAAGACCAAAATGTCCGTGTAATGAAAGGGTAAGAGCGTTTTCTCCAATTAACGGTGTATACCATGTTCCATCACCTTCAATTTTGAAAAACCCTAAGTTGTCTACTGGTAAACCAATTTTACTGGAAACGGTCCATCTGTGACCTCTGCTTGCGTGTACTGAATGGTTTCGCCTGTCCTGAGAAGTTACTAAACTAAACCAAACTGTGTTCCCTTGTGTAAATCGTTTATCTAGGATTCTTTGATATTCAGTTTGAGCTCCAGAGCTTGAGGTTATATTTGCTATAGGGCTTTTGCTGTATTTTATTCCGTCTAATCCGACTTCGCCAAGAAGTTGCATGTCAAATTTTTTTGGTGTGTATCCAAGACCCATGGAGCCACCATAAAGAGTTTCAACAGGGGCTTGTTTAACCTTTCTAAGTTCATCATATGTTGAGCGTTTAAAGAAAAGCCCAAGAATTCCGGTGATGTGTTGGTCAAATAGCCAAGGGTCGGCCAAGGTTAAGCTGAATGTTTTTGATTCTTTACCACCCTCAGCGTTGAATTCGACTTGAATTCCTTTACCCATAAAGTTTTTGTCTGCAAACTCCATTCCGGCGGTTAAAGACTTTGATGGTGATGACATGTCCTGCCCTGACCCACCAAAACCAAGCTTCCATTGGAACCGGCCTGTCTTAATTTCTTTTAAAAGAAAGTCAACGTCTGCTGTATCAGAATCTAGCTTGCGGACATTGTAGTTTACTCCGCCATTTGGATCGAAGTAGCTTAAAAGTTCAACTCTAGTTTTAGAGATTTCTAGCTTATCCGTTGTTAAAAGCTCTCCCTCATCTAGGACAATTTGTCTGCGAATTACTTTGTCTCGTGTTTTTTTGTTACCGATTATGTTAACTCTGTTAAGATAAACCTTGTCGCCCAACTGTGTGTAGAAAGATATTTTTACAGTTTTAGTTTTTTCGTCCGGTTCAACTGATGGTTCAACGTCAGCGTATAAGTACCCGTGTTTTCCCCATAAAAATCGGATTGATTCCATTCCTTTTTTGAGTCTTTCTTTTGAGTAAATTTGCCCTGGACGAATCATGCTGTTATAGACCAGATCTTTGTCTGGAATAATGTTGTTTCCGGATGCATTAACCTCACTTATTACGTATTGATCACCCTCATTGATGGTATATGTGACATTAATTGTTTTTGCTTCTTTGTTTAAATCAACTTTAGCGTCTACAATCTTCGCGTTTAAAAATCCGTTGTTTTGATAAATATTTTCCAAGGTGTATTTGTCGTACTCAATTGCGTCAGGTTGATAACTTCCGGCTTTGTTCATAAAGCCAAATACCCAATCTTCGCGGGTAAAAATTTTCGAGCGCAATTTTTTGCTTGATATGTGCTTGTTTCCTTTAAAGTGGACCTGTTTTACAAGAACTTTTTTGTTTTCATGAATGTTAAACACGACAGTGACACAGTTTTTGTCTTCAATCCATTCGTAATCGATTTTTGTCAGATGGTAGTCTTTTTCGATATAGATTGCTTGAATCATTTTTGCGTATTTTTTAAGCTCTGCTTTGTCGATGGTTGGTATTTCTTCGAATGGAACTTTTTTATAAATTTCTTTTGTTTTTACCTGGGTGTTACCATTGAAAATTACTTCTTTTAGCTTTTTCTTTTCTTCAACAACTATGAACAGGTCGACTGTATTCTCACCATATGGCTTAATGCGCAGTTCGACATTTTTAAAATACCCAAGCTTGTATAATCTGTGAATTAATTGATTTGAAAAAATAGGGTCAAAATAATCCCCAAGTTTATACGGGATTATGTTCATAATTGCCTTGGCTGGAATTGTTTTGTTGCCGAGGACTGTTATGTTGCTAATTACGTGTTTTGTTTTTTCAAAATCTGTGTTTGTATTTTCTTCTAAGTGTTGGTTTTCTTGTTTTGGAACCACGCTTTCTGTGCTTGCAATAGCTTCTTTATTTGGTGTTAAAGTGGATGAAATTATCAAAAAAGAAAAGAGACTTGTTTTTATTATTTTTCGCAAAGATGACATACAAAATGCTCCTGCATCTTTATAGTTACTACCATTTGTTTTTCATGAATACCTAATGATACTATTTTTTTGAAAATTGGCCAGAATTAAAAATGAATAATGGTCGTCTGGGTGCTGTTGAGATAAAATTTTTGTTTATATTTATTTTATGCACTTATTTTGAATAAAAAAGTTAATCGAAAGGCCTTGGTGAAGATGTTATTTAACATTAAACTTGATTGGTCCGTTCGTACCCATTCGATGCGTCCTACGGACTTACTCAGGGCGAACGGCAAGCAAGCTTGCTATTGAATTTGCTTTTGGATAATTGTAGAAGTTATTCCCGTTCGTACTGAGCGGAGTGAGCAACGCGAATGAAGTCGAACGTATACGAACACAAAAGAATGTCTGATAGCCCTGAGCGAGGCATAATGCCGAATCGAAGGGATGCATACGAATTGTAAAAAATGGACACAAAAAAGGGGCTCAAATTTGAGCCCCTTTTAATTTAAACAATATAATATTATGGTAATTTTCTTAACAGTTCTCTTGCTTTCGTTTGAAACTGAATTGTTTGAAGTCTGTTTGCTCCGTGAGCCTTTGTTGCTTCAAGTGCCTCTGTAAAGGCATCAATTTCTCTTGTTGGAGCGCTATCTGTTTCTCTGTATTCAGCTAATGTACCCAAAACCTCTTCTGTTATTAGTACCAAATCTTCTATTGAAGAATTAATTACTAATTTTAGTGTTTCAAGATCAATAATTGTTGGTGGTGCATGAACAACCTCAGCAACCTGAACAACTGGAGTTTCCGTTGTAGCTTTTGATACTGATGCTACGGAAAGAACCTTTGCAACTTGAACAACTGGTGTGGTTGGCTCAGGTGTTTCTTCATGTCTTTCTGTTGCGGGTGTGCTTGGGCTGAGTAAGTTTATTGTTGCGCTTACCATAAAGCCTATTCCACGACATGTTAGGTCGGTTGCTGTGGAAAGTCTTCTTCTTGCTGAAGCAACCATTTTCTCAATTCTAGCTTTTTGTTCTGCGTCACCATTAACATAAGCGACAGTTGTTGTTGCAGCTACTGTTGTTCCTGTTACTATTGTTAAAATAAAAAGCCCTTTTATTGTTCTAATGGCAGATGAGCCTCTGTGTTCTTGCGCTGGCAACATAGGAGTTGCAAACAACAAACTAAATAATAAAAGATAAGATAATTTCATGATATAACCTCCATCATGTTTTTAATATTAACTTAAAAAAAGGAGCTCAAACCCGAGCTCCTTTTTTATTTATATATATTTTTTTTAAACCAATTTGCTTAACAATGTTCCAGCTTGAATTCCAAGAAGTCTTTTTGCTATACCGTTTGACCCTGGTTTCTTTGCTTTTTGAAATGCTGCCATGAAGCTATCAATTTCTCTTGTTGGAGCACCTCTTTCTGCTTTATATTCAACCAATGGAGCAAGTGTTTCTTCTGTTGTTTTCTCGAAGTTATCCCTTGCTTGTTCTACAAGACCTTGTAGTGCTGCCATTTTTGCGTGTCTAATGCCAACAGAGCTTTCTCTGCGTCGTACGCATGATTTAAGCCTTACGCTTGTAGGATCAACAACTGGAGTACCACCTGTGCTTAATCTGGACATTCTCTCTGCCAAAGCAGCTTTTCTTGTGGCTTCTGCCACTTTTTCTTCTGAAGGCTCTGTGGCTGCTTCTGCTGCTGTTGCAAGTTCTAATTCTCTCAATCTAGCTTCTTCTTCTTTTGCTGCAAGTACAAGCGCTTCTGCTGATGGAGAATCTTCTGGCAATACTGCATCTGTTTCAGTGGCTGTTCTAGCTGCTGCAATTTGTGCTCTCCATGTTGCAAATACACTTGATAATAATTTTGCTTCTGTTCTTGTAGCAATCGCTGACAACTGAGCGGTTCTTCTTGTTTCTGCCCTGTTAGTTTCTGGAAGTTTTGCCCATGCGCCAAATGTTCTTGCAAGTGTATGTCTATTAGAGAGTTCTTGCGCCAATGCAGTTTTTCTTGCTTCTTCTCTAGCGAGTCTTAAATTTTGTACAAAGCCATCAAAACACTTTCTTTTCATAACTAATTCATAACGTTGTCTTGCAATTTCCATTTGTCTTGCTTCTTGTGTAAGTTCGGCGACTTCTAGTTTAAGTTGCTCAATTTTTGCAAGTAATTCTTCTTGAACTGTTGAGGCTTCTTCTTTTGCAGCGGCTTCTCTATCCATTGTTTCCTGCGCTGTAGTTTCAGCAAGCCTTCGAGCGGCTGCTTCTGTACCTAGAGCTGTTGAAAGTCTTTGAACTTCTGTTTGTAGCCTTTCAACTAAAGCCTTAACTGGTGGAAGGGCTCGTGCGACATCTGTTTCTATTCCTGCAAGGCGTCCTTTAACCAGTTCTAATTTTTCTAGTAAAGCTGCTTGTTGCGCGTCCATTTCAGTGTCAAATCTAGCTGTAAGTTCTTGTAGCCTTGTTGCTTGAGCATGATCTTTAAATGCTTGAAATCCGCGTCTGAGTTGATGTGCTTTTTCTTTTCTAGCGACTCTTTCCATCGTTGAAAAATATCCTGTTAATTGTGTTTGTGCTAAAGCTTTTTCGGCTCTTTCTAAAGCTTCACGAAGCTCTAAAGTATCTCTTACTTGAGCCAATTTTAATTCTCTTAATTCTTCATTCTCGTCAGTTTGGGCGAAGCCATCTGCAGTAAGAACTTCTTCAACAGGTCTATCTACAAAAACTTCTTTCTCAACTTCTCTAACTTCAACTTTTGGTTTGCTAGGAAACAAAAAGTGCTTTACAAGCATTCCAACTGTTACACCGGCTCCCAATAGAGCGCTTTCTTTAAGACCAAAAGACCTTTGTCTTGGTGCTGCTGCGCCAGCTGGCAAGGCACCAAGTAACAATAATACTAATAATGAGTGTGATTTAAAATTAAACATTTTATAACCTCCAAGATATAAAATAAGTACAAAACAATACTAAAAACAGATTCTTTAACTCTATATTTCTGAGTATAAATAAAAAACATAAATTGTCAAATAGAAAATAACACCTTAGTTCTTTAACCTGTGAATGTGACAATCCGTAAGAGTGTAAAAAAAGGGGAGGCGCTTAAAGCCTCCCAAATTAAATTATTTTTTTATGTTAATTCTATTATCTGCTGGCACGCAAAGCAATGCGGTCTAGCTCAGTAATTACTGAGCTGGCGGTTCTTTGGACAGCAGATTTTTTTTGCATTTTTGTTACCATGCCTTCAGCGCTGTTCCATGCTGACATTGCTTCTACTAAAGATTTTAAAGCTCCTTGGTACCCAATGTTTTCTGTTTCAAATTTTTCAAGAGGTGTAAGATCCGTTTTATTATTCTCTTTTGCTGTTTCAACTATAGCGATAAGTTTCCTTGCTTCAGAAGCTATTAAGCTACCCAAAGTTGATGATGGCGCTACTGTTGCTACGGTTGCTCTTCTTTGTCTAGCCCTTGGTTGTGGTGTGGGTTTTGCTGGAGTAACTACTGGTGGTGTTCCTGTGGCTACAGGAGGAGGGGCCGGCATTGTTTCAGCGAGCCTAGTCTTGGGCGCTATTTTTAATTCTCTTATTTGTGCTCCAAGCCTGGTGATTGCGGCATTTTTTTTTGCTATTTGTTGTTCTAGAGTTTCGTTTGCTCTGGTGGCGACTCTAAGCCTTTCAGATAATACATCAAGTTGTTCATTCGCACGTCTTGTTTCTTCTTGTGATTGTAGTAAGGCAGATGTATCACCTGCTAAGCCAGCTGTTGCTGTGTGTTTTGTGGCTTGAGCTCTTAATGAACTTATCGCTTCTTGAAGTTGTCCGATGAGTTCTTTTTGTTTGGTATCAGCTGCTTTCAAGGCTCGAAGTTCTTCAAGTTGTTCTGCATGATCACATGCTACTGTTGCTGCTTCATGGAGTTCTTCTACACCTTCTGGAACAAAACCTAGAGCTATTCTAAGCTTGTGTGTTCCTTTGCCTATTCCGTAAAGAGTAAGATCAGTTAATCGTGCAATTTTTCCTCCGGCTGAACGAAGACCCGCCTTAATTTTCCCTCTACGTGCTTCGTCGCCTTTAATGTATGCAACGGTTGTTGCCGCTGTGCCAACTGCACTTATGACGAGTGCAGATACAAAAAGTCCTCTAAGAGTAGATTTTTGTTGTGCTGGAACTGCGGATGTTGTAAATAACATTGCGAATAATAAATTCAATAATAAAAGACGTGATAACCTCATGATATAACCTCCACCATATCTGAATAATCAAAAAATAAATTCTTAAGTCCAGTAATAAATTTAACAATAAATTACAACCTTATCCAGGTTTTGTTTTTTTGCTACCGCTTTAATTTCAAAAGGAAATAACGCGTTTTTGTGTACATGCAATAATGTCTGTGCTCGTCGTTGGTTCGTATTCAAAATTTCAAAAAAAATGTATGCTTGTGTAAATGTAATTATATACAAAATGAAAACCCATAGGGGTAGAAAAATGTTAAAATTAACCAATACGTATTCCGGAAAAGAAGAGGAATTTAAGCCAATAAAACAGGGACATGTAGGCATGTATGTATGTGGAGTAACTCCATATGACAAAACCCATGTTGGTCATGGTAGATGTTATGTTGCATTCGATTTGTTATATAGGTTGTTGTCTTTTCTAGGTTATAAGGTTACTTATTGCAGAAATTTTACCGATGTTGATGATAAGCTTTTAAACAAAGCCAAGCAGGAGTTTGGAGATCGTAGCCGGTACAAAGAAATTGCAGAAAAGTTTATTAATTTGTATAAGCAAAATATGTTGGATCTCAACTGCAAGACTCCAGATTATCAACCAAAAGTTACAGAAAATATTCCAGAAATTATAGATTTTGTACAAGGGTTAATCGACGCAGAAAAGGCTTATGCGGTTGACGGTAATGTTTACTTTTCTGTTGAAAGCTTTTCTGAGTATGGAAAATTGTCAAAGCATAAAACAGAAGACTTGCAAGTTGGAGCAAGGGTTAAGGTCGACCAGAAAAAAAGAAATCCATTAGATTTTGCTTTGTGGAAATCAGAAAAAGAGGGAACTTTTTGGAAAAGTCCTTGGGGATATGGTCGTCCGGGATGGCACATAGAATGCTCTGCAATGGCGTTGAAATATTTGGGAGAACAAATTGACATTCATGGTGGTGGCCGAGATTTGATTTTTCCTCACCACGAAAATGAAGTTGCACAATCTGAAGGCTTGCTTGGTAGAGAGTTTGTTCGCTATTGGGTCCACAACGGGTTTATACGGCTTAAAGATGAAAAAATGTCAAAATCTTTAGGTAATGTTTTTTTCTTATCGGATCTTTTTAAGGAATATGATCCAATTTTATTACGCTTTTATTTTTTTTCTCACCAGTATCGTGCGCCGGTTGATTTTTCATTAAACGACATAGAATCACTGGCTAAAAGTTATAATCGACTTGTTCGAGTGCTTGGTCCTTATGCGAAAAGTGTAGTCGACAAAGATACTATGTTAAAATCTGAGACGGTAAAAAAAATGCTTGAATTTTTACTAGATGATTTAAATACCCCTGGTGCATTTGGGGTATTGTTTGAAAGTCTTGATTCTTTGGAAAAAGACGAAATGAAGGCACAGTCAGTTGCAACATTCTTGGTTGATGTCATTGGTCTTCCGTTGCAGCAACTAAAAGAAAAAGTTGTAAAAATAACACCAGAAATTCAAAAACTTATTGATGATCGTGAGCAGGCTCGAAACGACAAAAATTGGTCACTAGCAGATGAAATGCGTGATAAATTGGTTGCAATGGGTGTAAAGATCCAAGATAAAAAATTATAAAATTTTTGTATTATTTAAGGGCCGCTGGAAAGCGGCCCTTAGTCTTCTTAATTTTGTTCAATGAATTTTTCTACAATTTCTTTTAGATCCTCTTTGCTTTTATAGCCTGTGTCTCGGCCTTTGACTTCATTGTTTTTAATGAAGATGAAAGTTGGAACTGATGTGACACCGTATTGAATTGAAAGGTCTCGTGCTTCGTCTACGTTTAATTTTACAAAAATACACTTGCCTTCCATCTCTTTTGCTAATTCTTCAAATATAGGAAGCATGTGTTGGCATGGTCCGCACCAAGGAGCGTAAACATCCATGACAACTGGAAGTTTTGAATTTGTAACTTCTTTTTCAATATTATCTTTTGTTATTGATATTATCATTGCGTTTCCTTACCGTTGTTTAGTTTTTATCCTCGCTATCGCTAGCTTTATATTTTTCAATCTCTATTTTATCAATTCCTAAAAAGGAAAGTTGCTTTTCATTTGGACCAGATTTAAGATCTTCATCGCAATGTATTGGGGTTCTCGTTTTTGCCAAATAATTTCTAACAGATCCATCTGTGAATGTTACAATAATTTTAACGTATTTTTTTTTGCCTTGGCCTTCACCTTGATAAACAACTTTTGAATCTTTTTTATCTCTTTCTAGTATTTTTACTTCGTTTAAGTCTAACAGTGTTTTTTGGTGCTCAGGATCTTTTTTCAGAACTGTTGGATGCTTGGGATCATATACTCCCGGTCCGTATACTTTTATTTGTTCATGTTGTCTGTCTATTACCAAGTTTTTAACCTTCATTGTTTTTCCTGAGACGTCTGTAACTGTTCCACTGAAATTGACGCTTGGTTTTGGGCGTTTTTCTGTTGAGCGTTTATTATCAGAATAATTTGCTGCAAGCACAAGCAGCGCAATACTTAAAATTACTAAACTTTTTTTCATAACTGACTCCTTTATTTGAAACGGTTTATTTTAGACGCCATAACAACGTTCCTATTATATTACATTTACTTTTTCTATGTCAAAGAAGAGGTTGCTCTTATAATTGTTGTAAAAGTTTTGTTTTTTAGGGTCTCATGATAAAATAAAATTATAATATTAGGCTTTAAAAATATGTTTTTATAAGGAGTTTCTTATGCGTTATTCAGAATACCAAATGGAACAAACAGTTGGTCAATTTATGCAAAAGGTATACGGTTGGATGTCTTTTGCCTTGGCAATGACTGCGGCCGTTGCGTACTACATTAGCACAACTGATTTTTTCTTGAAACTTGTTGCCAATCCGTTGTTATTGATGGTCATTGTGTTGGCAGAGTTGGGTCTTGTCGTTTTTATATCCGCGGCCATTCAAAAAATTGATTATTCCACGGCGGTTATAGCCTATATGACATATGCATTTTTAAATGGGGTTACTTTAGCATCTGTTTTTTTTATATACACTGAGGCATCAATTTATTCTACTTTTCTAACAACAGCAGGTATGTTTGCAGCGCTTTCCATTTATGGTTATTTCACCAAGGCTGATTTGACCAGTGTTGGGAGTATTTCTTTTATGGTTCTAATTGGTTTAATTATTGCCCAATTTGTAAACATGTTCTTTCGTAGTGCGCAGTTTGAATATATGATTTCATTTATAGGTGTTATTGTATTTAGTCTATTAACAGCATATGACGTTCAGAAAATCAAGCGTCTTTATATGCAGCTGTATGGTTCTGGGCAGAATCTTTCAAAAGTTGCTCTTTTAGGGGCTTTAACTTTGTATCTTGATTTTATTAACTTATTTCTATTTTTGCTTCGTTTGCTTGGAAGACGAAGAGACTAATAAATTTTGGAATATTCCTAGCATTTAAAAAGGCCTTGCTAATTAGCGAGGCCTTTTTAAATGCTAGGAATATAATTGAATGATATCATGCTTTTTATAATAAAAAGAAGGCCTGCAATAGACAGCAAAGCTCCTGAAACTTTGTTAATTATTTTAAGTGTATTTGGATTTGGTTGGTACTTGAAAAAAAGTACTGAGCCAATGATAATTACCCACCATGACATTGATCCCGCAAAAGCGGCACTTATTAATGTAACAGAATCAATTATTGTGTCTGGCGCCTCTTGTATCCCGATGCTTGTCAAAATTGCGGCCAAAAAGATAATAATAAATGGATTTGAGATAGTAAGTAAAAATGTTGATGTTAATGCGTGAAAATAATTGATTCCGTATAGTGGGCATGCCGCTACGGCTTTTACCTTCAAGAAAATTTTTGTACCTATAAAAACTAATATAATTCCGCCTGCTAGCTTTATAAATGCTTGATAGCGGATTATTGGGTCTGAAATTGCGTTTAAACTAAAAACGGCCACAGAGATATAAAAAAGATCTCCAATGGCAATTCCAAGTGCCGATAAAAAACCAACAATATAACCTTGGGTTAAGATTCTGCGTAAACACAAAATACTTGCTGCTCCAACAGGTGTTGCAATAACAAAACCAATACAAAAACTACGTATTAATAATCCCAAACTTATAATCATCTGTACCGTACAACTACTCTAAATAATTAAACAATATTACTACTTTGGAGAATAATAGCATGTTCAAATAATAGGTACAACGACTTATGTAATTTCAGGGCAATAGAGGCCAATATTTTAGTTTTTTTTGGCAAAGTTTTACAAAAAGCTCTGGGTCAATTTTATTTTCCTTGGCCATCTCGTATAACTTTTTTGGTTTTTTTGGGTTTCTTATTCCTTTAACTCGTTTTGTTTTGTCTATGCATTTTCCAACGTGTAAAAAGAAAAGAAAGCGAAGAGTATATTTTGGAAACATATATAAAAGACCAAATATATATTCAAAAAAATTAAGAGGGCATTTAAAATTTTTATATCCGGACCATTTTGCTCGAGTATATGTATAAACAACGTCAGATTTTTCGCTCCATCGTTTAAAAAAGCCGCAGGCTTCTTTTAATTCTTGTAGTTCGTCGGCGATATCGTCTTTGTGCCATTGTTCGCAAAATTTTGGCATATCCAGCCATGAGTGCCATTTTTGTATAAGCATAATTACTCCGTGAGTACAAAGTTATTATTTGATTATAAAAAGATTGTATAAAAAAAAAGGTCACGCGACAACGTGACCTTTTACATTCATTATATTATTCAGCAATTTTTATGGCATCACCTTTTAAGGTATTAAACGCTTCTATTTGTGTCGATATGTATCTATGAAGATGTGGGTGTGATTTTCCTATGCTTTGCAGCATGAACTTTGTTTCATGGTCTTCTGAAATTGCGATTGTTATTAATAAGCTTTTAGATATACCTAAACCTCTAGTTTCTGCAGATGCTTTTGGGTCTTTTATAAGGGTGGCCATAATTGGAAGTTGCCCATTAATGCTTACAGTTAGGGTTAACATAGAAAGAACGGTTGCCTCAAAGTCTGTTGCTGTTTCTAATTTTTTTTCAAGGGTTTGTGCGTTTAACAATGCTTTTCCCCCAATTCTTAAAATAGCCTCTAATAATTGTTCATTTTCTTCGATATGTGTATCAATTTCTAGAAGGGCCCCAGCTGCAAGATATTCTCTAACTTTTTTATTAAAACCGATTAACATTAACCAATCAGTAAAAATTTCAAAGGTCTTAGACCTAAACATGAAAGACGTTCTTTTCCCTTCTTCTATCAAGGCCCCAATTTTTGCTGATTTTTCTGCAATTACAGTATCATTGTCTTCTTCTTCTAGTTCAGATTCTATGATTGTTATTTTTTCTAGGCAGTCTAGTGCCAAAAGAGTTTCTATGTTTCGGATTTTTTCCATTAGACGTTTTAATCTTTCAACGTCAGCTCTTACTTCAGGTTGTTTAATTTTTTCTTTAAGCCCTGCTCGTCCTTTTAAATGGTTCGCCATAAGATCGTCGATAGATAAGAATGCTGACCCTGCTGCGGGAGTTTCTGTTGGTGCGGGTGGTGCAGATGGAATAAGATTTTGAGTCCCTAAGATAGCTGAAAAAAGCAACGTAATTTTAAGTACATTTTTAAACATAAATATAACCTCCATTTATATTTGGTAATTTATATTTGTAATTGTACTTTGTTTGCTATATTTGTCAATGTATTTATCTTGTTGTTGCGATAACTCTGGCCAGAGC
>Ga0257119_1000122_pt1 | contig 86142 bp, 68 predicted proteins | sample SI112_200mmetaG_FD_190179 | JGI IMG/M metagenome (GOLD analysis project Ga0257119, IMG submission 190179) | Marine microbial communities from Saanich Inlet, British Columbia, Canada - SI112_200m | ecosystem: Environmental > Aquatic > Marine > Inlet | place: Canada: British Columbia | collected... | reverse complement strand
TTTAAAATAAAAAACAGAGACATAGTCCTGGCGACCTGCCTCGACTGCCTGACGCAGTCGGGCAAGGCGGGCGACCTTCCCTCTATCAGAAACCATACTTAAAGTAGCTCGTCAAAATTTAAAATAAAAAACAGAGACATAGTCCTGGCGACCTGCCTCGACTGCCTGACGCAGTCGGGCAAGGCGGGCGACCTTCCCTCTATCAGAAACCATACTTAAAGTAGCTCGTCAAAATTTAAAATAAAAAACAGAGACATAGTCCTGGCGACGACCTACTTTCCCACTGTGTAGTATCATCGGCGCTACAGGGCTTAACTGCTGTGTTCGGGATGGGAACAGGTGTGGCCCCTGCGCTAGAGTCACCAGGACTATGTCTCTGTTTAAATAGAATATTTGATTCAAGTATAATAATTACAATTTGTAATCCGAAAATGTGAATATTAACATTATAGTGGCTATACATTGGGATTATTAGTACAGCTCGGCTGAATGCATTGCTGCACTTACACCTGCTGCCTATCAACCTCGTCGTCTACGAGGATCCTCATAACGAAACTTAATCTTGAAGACGGCTTCACGCTTAGATGCTTTCAGCGTTTATCCAAACTGAACGTAGCTACCCAACAATGCCCTTGGTAGAACAATTGGTACACTAGAGGTTCATCCTTCCCGGTCCTCTCGTACTAGGGAAGAGCCTTCTCAAGTTTCAACGCCCACAGCGGATAGGAGACCGAACTGTCTCACGACGTTCTGAACCCAGCTCGCGTGCCTCTTTAATTGGCGAACAGCCAAACCCTTGGGACCTTCTCCAGCCCCAGGATGAGACGAGCCGACATCGAGGTGCCGAACCTGATCGTCGATGTGAACTCTTGGATCAGACTAGCCTGTTATCCCCGGAGTAACTTTTATCCGTTGAGCTTCCGCCGTCCTATTTCGTACGGTCGGATCACTAGCTTCTGCTTTCGCAACTGCTCTTCTTGTAGGAATCGCAGTAAAGCTGGCTTATGCGCTTGCACTTTCACCCCGGTTTCCATCCGGAGTAAGCCAACCTTTGTAAACGCCTCCGTTACTTTTTGGGAGGCAACCGCCCCAGTTAAACTACCCACCAGATACTGTCTCCCTCCCGGATGACGGGATAGGATTAGAATTAAAGATATACAAGGGTGGTATCTCACTGGTGATCCGAAGATCTCCCACCTATTCTGAACATGTATATCCCTAACCCAATATCAAGTTATAGTAAAGCTTCACGGGGTCTTTTCGTCCGGCTGCGGGTAGCGAGCATCTTTACTCGCCTTGCAATTTCGCCGAGTCCATTGTTGAGACAGTCCACACATCGTTACGCCATTCGTGCAGGTCGGAACTCACCCGACAAGGAATTTCGCTACCTTAGGACCGTTATAGTTACGGCCGGCGTTCATCCGCGCTTCAGATCAGAGCTTGCACCCTTCACCTTAACGTTCGGACACTGGCCAGGCGTCAGCCCCTATACATCGCCTTACGGCTTAGCAGAGACCTGTGTTTTTGGTAAACAGTCGCGTGTGGTCGTTTGCTGCGCCCCCCACGAATGGGGGGAGGCCTTCTCCCGAAGTTACGGCCAGCTGTTTTGCCGAGTTCCTAAACAATGGTTATCTCGTCCACCTGAGGCTACTCGCCTCACCTACCTGTGTTGGTTTACGGTACGGATACTACTAGCTTAACCCTAGAGACTTTTCTAGGTGATCAAATTACCGAGATCGGCATATCCCGAAAGATATACCTCTTAACGACGTTCAGGCTTTACGGTTCCGGATTTACCTAGAACCACCCTAATAATAATCAACGAGCATAACCAAAAGCTCGCCTCGATTCAAGGACCACGTCCTCCCATCGGAAACTAACAGTAGTGCAGGAATATTAGCCTGCTCATCCATCGACTACGCCCTTCGGCCTCGCCTTAGGACCGACTAACCCTGGGTTGACAATCATTGCCCAGGAAACCTTAGGTTTACGGTGGCAGGGTTTCTCACCCTACTTTTTGCTACTCATGCCAACATTCTCTCTTCTATACGCTCCACCGCCTCTCACGAGTACGACTTCAACGCCTATAGAATGTTCTTCTACCACGCCAATGCAAAAAGCATTGGCATCCGCATCTTCGGTACTAGATTTAGCCCCGTTACATTTTCAGCGCAAGACAACTTGACCAGTGAGCTATTACGCTTTCTTTAAAGGATGGCTGCTTCTAAGCCAACCTCCTAGTTGTATAAGTCATCTCACCACTTTTAACACTTAATCTAGATTTAGGGACCTTAGATTGCGGTCTGGGCTGTTCCCCTTTCGACTAATGGAGCTTAGCCCCCATAGTCTAACTCCTTGGTTCTTAACTTCTGGTATTCGGAGTTTGACTGAAGACGGTAGGTTACCCATCCGCCCTCAACCAGTGCTCTACCCCCAGAAGGAACACCAAAGGCCAGTCCTAAAACTGTTTCGAAGAAAACCAGCTATTACCGAGTTCGATTAGAATTTCTCCGCTAACCACAGCTCATCCCCTCGTGTTACACGGCGAGTGGGTTCGGGCTTCCACTCCGCCTTCGCGGAGCTTCACCCTGGCCATGGCTAGATCACTCGGTTTCGGGTCTTGTACATGCTGCTAAATCGGGCTATTAACCCTCGCTTTCACTACGCCTTCGTCCTACGCGGACTTAAACTTGCAACATACACAAACTCGTTGGCTCATTCTGCAATAGGAACGCCATCGCTCAGAACGAATCTTGAGCTCTGACTCCTTGTAAACATATGGTTTCAGATACTATTTCATCCCCCTAACCGGGGTGCTTTTCACCTTTCCCTCACGGTACTAGTTCACTATCGATCACTAAAAGTATTTAGCCTTACCGGATAGTCCCGGCAGATTCACACAGGATTTCTCGTGTCCTGCACTACTTGAGAATAATTCTACAGTCTAATAATTTTTTTCGCCTACAGGGCTATCACCTTCTTTGGCAGAGCTTTCCAGCTCTTTTGACTAAAAATTACCAGTAACTGTCTGAAAATGTCAGTTTTCAGAAGGAATTATCTCGCTACCCCTAAATAACATGTAGCCTGACAGCCTTACACCACCAGTTCACGTCTCACCCGAAGGCAAAACAATCACAAAGTGATAAGGTTATATAGGTTTGGGCTGTTCCCCATTCGCTCGCCACTACTAAGGGAATCATTATTATTTTCTTTTCCTCTGGGTACTGAGATGTTTCACTTCCCCAGGTCTTCCTCAACTGCCCTATTTTATTCAGGCAGAGATAACTAAGGTTTGCTTAGTTGGGTTTCCCCATTCGGAAATCTTCGGATCAAAGGTTGCTTGTCGCCTCCCCGAAGCTTATCGCAGACTGCTACGTCCTTCATCGTCTTTTAGTGTCTAGGCATCCACCATATGCTCTTGAGTATGTATAACCACAATAATACTAATATTATTGTCTTATAATTTTAATTTTTCGTATTTTTTCGTTTGACAAAATTGCTATATTGTTAAAACATTTTTTTACTTAAATCTAACTTAGATTGTCAATGATCTTCGGTGTCATTTTTTATTTAGCCCCACGGTATTTTGGCTCTTGTGGTTAGTTGGTCTGTATTTTGCAACAGACACTTTTGCAAATAAAAAATATCCCGACTTGATTTTCCATCCATCCCAGGAGAAAATCAAGTCGAAATACTTTGTGTGGGAAATTGTTAACTCAATCAATGTGCCTTCTATTATATAGGAATTTAAAATTATGTCAAGGATAAGCTATGCACAAGTTATATACAATATTTTTTTGTTTAATTTTACGAAAAAAGCACCCTTTTTAGAGTGCTTGTATTTATTCTATGTTTTAGCCTTGGCATTCATTAATGCGTCGCTGATTTCATAGCACCAAGGCGTTTTCTTTGTGTTTACAAGAACCACATACTTATCCCCGGAAAGAATAATCAAGCCCTGTTCAACCATTTCATAAATACGTTCGCAATCACCATATAATATGCCATTCAAAGCTGGCATTTCTGATTCGGAAACAACTCTTGTTAAATGAACTTTTTTTTCTCCATCAACGTAACGGAAAAAACTCAATGTGTAGACACCCGGTTTTTTAGTGCCTGTAATAGAGACATGCAAAATTCCTGCATCCCTGTAAAGTTCTTTCAGTCTCGAGCTAACTTCCCAATCTTGACGGTCAAGCTTTGTCCGATCCTCCTCTATCTGATAAATCCTTTTACGCAATTCATTCGCTTCATCAATCAACGCCAACTTCTTTTCTGTGAAGGATTTATGATCTACAAATTTTTCTTCAAACTCTTTTCGTAAGGTTTCTTCTTTTGTTGCCATTCATTTCTCCTTTTTAATCTATATTGAATTTGCCATTTGAATTGCCAAATTAACTGTTCCTTTTAAAGTATCTGCAATTGGTACGCCATGCTTTTTCGCATAATGGCGAATGTAACCCATCTTCTTCGCTTCAGGTGGAGAACCAAGGACAACCTTACCAGAATTCTCCCAACGTCCCCATTCTACATTAGTTGTAAAACCAGGCATGGTTTCAAGCACACGCGGAATCCAGAACAAAATGCAATCTGCTGCATTCATCTGTTCGTCTTCCCAGTCAACTTGATACTCCCAATTAAATGTTTCTAGATCACGACTCTCAGGAATAAAAATATTTCCATCAAACCCAAATTGTTCAAAAAGCCTAATTGCTTCTGGTCGCCAAGACGAAACAATTGGTTCAACCCAAGGCCTTGGAGTTGGCCCAGCTAGAAAAATTCTTTTTTCCGCATCATCAACCAGCGGATCATCTACGTGAAAGACTCTCACTTAAACCTCCGAATTACAAATTGAAAATGAACCGTTAAGAATTTACATTATATAAAATATACTCTTTTGTCAACAAAAACCCCGCCTGCTACATTATAGCGGCGGAGCTGTTTTTTATTTCTGTACTCTCAAAGCTTCTCGCAAATAATCACCTGCTTCATCTAAATTGAGTCTGTCTTCTTCGTCACGCAAAAGCCCTTCCGTATCAATACAAATATCTGGATACCTTTTCACGATTTCAGGAATCAAATGAAAAGTTCCCGCGGACAAACCACCAGCTACCCCATAACCAATTCCCAAACTTGGTTGGTAAATTGATTCAAGATAATAAAGTAACTGTGCTTGATTTAATGGTTGACCAAATCCACAACTTGGATCAAGTAGCACATAATCAATGTGCCGGGAGTAGGCATTAATCAAACTAGCCATCACGTCTGGGTTTCTTACTCTTTCAAAAGCTCTTGATCCAATCTGTAAAACAATTACAACGTTAGGATACTCATTTCTGAATAGTCTAAGTTCATCAAGACTTGGCCAAGGAATGTTCAATTGAAAACCATGACAGGCTGGGCCAGCAATATTCATTAAAATTGCCATTTCATCAGACAGTTTGCCGCCCAGATCTTTTTTAAAATTGAAATGAATCAAATTCAAGGCACACGGATGATCCACGAAAATACTTTGAATTTCCTCTACCTCCGAATAACGATTAGGCCACCTGTTTGCAACTCCACATAAAGACTTTGAGCTGACCAGAACGCCAACCATTAATTTGTGTCTACCTTCCGCTGGCATCAAGGCCAACATTGCTTCAACTTCCTGCCGGCTCACGAATCCAGTAATTCCGATGTACGGCTTATTCACGCTCCCCCTCCATTTAAAGGAACACCCACGTAGGTAATTTAGCACTTATATATGTTTTGTAAAGTCTAAAATTATGAAAAAAAATAACACGCTCATGGTGGGCGGGAAAGGACTTGAACCTTCACGGCCGAAGCCACCAGTTCCTAAGACTGGCGTGTCTACCAATTTCACCACCCGCCCATCATGAACGTGTTATTTGCAATTTTTACCCTCCAAGAATATCATACCCCAATTAGTTAGTCAATATTTAAGGTTATTTTACTAACAAAACAAGGTAAGACCTTGACAAATTTTGTAAATTAAGCTAAAATATAATGTTTTAGACCCAAAAGGGCTTGACAGATGATAGTTTAGTGTGTATAATACACTTAGTAGGAACTTTGACAACTTTTTTATAAGGAGCCCCTAATGGCTGACAAAAAAATTGCACTTGTTTGGTTCAAACCTCGCAATGTGCACACAAAAGAGGAAAGCTTTCAAAAATACATTGAAACACTAGCAGCAAAAGCTGCAAAAATTCGAAAGCAAATTGGCATCAACTATTTGCCACATCAGTCAGAATACATTGGAGTGGTTGGCGGTGATGGTCCTCAGATTGAAAGAGCAAAAGAGTTTGCCCATCTAGGAATTCCGATTTACGGAATCAATATGGGAACATATGGATTTCTTCTCAATAACCACGGTGATAACGATGATATTCGTGCAGCGATTGAAGCTGCCGTCTGGATCAAATTCCCTTTGCTGGATATTGAAATTGAATACCTTGATGGCTCAATTGATAAGACTCTGGCTTTTAACGACCTATACACAAAAACCTCTGGGGTTCAAACCGCAAAACACAGAGTTTTTGTGAATGGTGAAAACATTATTCCTCAGGTCTTTGATGATCGGGAAACTTTCGCCATGGGTGACGCTGTAATTGTTTGCTCTGCAGGTGGTTCGACTGCCTACAACCGAGCAGCCGGTGGAAAAGTTTTTTCTCCCAACGCTAAGGTTTTTGGCATTACCATTGCATCTCCGTTTCCGATTCCATTCAAACCGATTCAAGTGCCTGATACCAGTGAAGTTGTCATTGAAGTTCTGGAAGATGAAAAGCGTCAACACATGATTATTGCGGATAATGAAGCCTACACCGATGTACGAAAAGTTACTATCCGCAAGTCTGAATTGACGGTTACCCTGGGCTTCAAGCCTGGTGAAACGCATCAGGACAAAGTCAAGAAAATGGAACAAAACCTAAGAGCTTGGAAAAAGAAAGCTCAAGAAAACGGAGGCCAAAATGCTTGACATGAAGCGCCTCAAAGAAGAGCGCAAAAAGATCAAGAAGATTCTCTACACACCTGATGAAGTCAAGGCAATCATTGCCGGAATCAAGCCGATCATTCAGGGAATTTCCGATGAAGATGTGTACAAGTTCACGATGCAACAGGGCGCCTATCTCGGACAGTCTTTCAATGGCTCAAAGAACTTTTGCGATCTGGATGTAGAGTACGACTTTAACGATCGGAAAGGTACGGTTTACCCAGAAGGCTTTGCCGATGCAGTTACGCGCCAGGTCCGACTCATGGGCAATATGCGTCTCCAAGACTGGGAACGAAAAGGCTTTGAAAGCATGTCCTGGTTCAAGCGAAGCTATCTTGATTTTCTCAGTAGCTATCGCTATGACCCGAGTGAAGTTACAGTTCGACAAGACAGAAAGGGGCGCCTTTTTATCAAAGTAAACGGCCCCTGGTATCGTACGATCCTGTGGGAAGTTCCCATCCTGGCGATTGTCAGCGAGCTGTACTTCCACATGACCGGACAGACTCCGAACGTTGAAACTTTTGAGACCAACCTGGTCAACAAGACCTTCAACTTCAATCGTCCTGGCTTCACTTACATCGACTTTGGTACCCGTCGTCGAGTTTCTTACCTGACCCAGGAAGCAGTTTGTCTCTATATGGCACAGACCATTCCTGACAACTTCCTTGGTACGAGCAATTGCTATATTGCTTTCAAGAATGGACTCAAGGCGTTCGGTACTCATGCTCATGAATGGTTCATGGCACACCAAGCGATGTTTGGTACTCGCATGGCCAACGAAATGGGTTTAGAATCCTGGGTTCGTATGTACGATGGTGCACTGGGCATTGCCCTTACCGACACTTTCACCACTGCGAACTTCCTTGAGGCTTTTGGTAAGCGTTACGCTGAGCTTTTCACTGGAGTTCGTCACGACAGTGGCTGTCCATTTGAATTTGGTGAAGCGATAATCAAACATTACGAAAGGCTGGGAATTGACCCCAAAAGCAAGGCCATCGTCTTTAGCGATGGACTGGATGACAAGCTGGCCGTTGAACTTCACGAAAAGTTCTATGGCCGTATCGGCGTATCCTTTGGTATCGGAACATTCTTATCCAATGACGTTGGATTTAAGCCCCTATCCATTGTGATCAAAATCAGCAAATGTCGATGGTTAGGAACTGAACGCTGGATCTACGTAGTCAAACTGTCCGACAATCCAGCCAAACACCACGGTCCGCCAGAGGCTATTACCAATACTCAGTATGACATTGGTTTAGCAGCTTAAACTTAAACATAACCCTACTTTCACACTTGGAAGTAGGGTTTTTTTGTCACAAACAAACGACTTTGTTTTCCCAAAGGGACCAGATTGTGGTAAATTAAAACAAAAACTACACAAAACAGTTGACTTTATGTGAAAAGTATGTTGTAATTATTAATCGTTTACTAGGTACCTACTACCTTAGACTAGATATCTAAAAAGTAGGGAAGGAGTTCTTTTATGAGTACCGTAACAATTGGCCTGTTTGGAACTTGTGGTGGCAGTGTTTGGCGGGATACTTTCATGAAACGCTATGAACAAGAAGGTATCGCCTTTTTCAACCCAGTGGTTGAAGACTGGGATCCCAGCATGGCCGAGGTGGAAGCTGAACATCTGGCAAACGATGAAATCATCCTGTTCCCTGTAACCAAAGAGTCCTATGGCTCTGGTTCATTGGCAGAGGTTGGTTTCTCCATTCTCCAGGCCATTCGCCTGGATGACCGGCGCGACTTTGTCATCCTGATCGACATGGACCTGGATGAAAGCTTGGATGACCCGATTGCACGGAAAGACTCTATCAGGGCCCGCGCCCTGGTCAAGCAACATCTGAAGAAGCAACGGCTCAAGAACGTGTACTTGGTTGAGTCGTTGGAAGAAATGCTGGAAGTAAGTGTGCAACTGCACGAAGCCGCCAGCATCCACAGTGGACTGAGGAGATTCAATCCTCACCGCTAGACAACCATGAACCGCATCAACATCTTAATGTTGATGCGGTTTTTCATTATTATACAATTATAAAAAGTCCTGGTAGTTACCAAGACTTTTATGTTTTTATTTCCTTCCAGCAAACGTGTCAAAGAATTCAACTCCCAACGCTTTAGCGTCTCGGAAAGTTCGATTAAACTCCTGCCATTCCACAGGTATTGATTCCAACCCAACATTGGCTCCAATTAACGCACCCACAATTGCCGCATTAGTATCAGTGTCACCGCCAGCGTTAACTGCTTCCAGTACACCTGCTCGGAAGTTAGTTGGATTACGAAAGAAAATTGCAATGGCAAAAGGAATTGATTCCAAGGAATAACAACTACAACCGTTTTGTTGAATCAAGCCATTTAGATTCGACAGCAAACCATTCTCATGAATCTTTTGTAACCGGTCTGAAATTTTATCAGTATAATCATGGTAAGCTGAATACAATTTTTCAGCAGCCCTGACCGTTTTGACCAAAGCCTTGAACTTCAAATCTACCTTTCTAGAACCAACGTCCATTTCATCCTTAACCGATGAGGACATTAACCAGCAAATTGCATAAGCAGCAATCGAAGCACGAATATCTGAATGAGTGGCCATACCCTGCTCCACACATATAGACATCATTTTACCACCAGTTACTCCACCATTAGCTAGGGCAACATACATAGCCAGTGGCGCAATTTTCATAGCTACGCCATTGCCACAACCCTGATTCGGCGCTGGTCGATTACTATGATTTCTCGGATCCTTGCCTTCCCGACCATCAGTCTGAAAAAAACGTTGGATCTGAAAAATAGAATTCCGCGTTGAGCCTCCCCAACCAGCAGTACTTTCATTAGCTTCACGAATCTGCTCTTTGAGCATATCCTCAAAATCATAACCCTTACAACGAATCAATGATTTTGCCAACGCTCGAGTCAACTGCCAGTCATCAGTAGTTTCACCAGCTTTAAAATTACTAATGCTATCAAAACGAGTTTGCTTAGCATCAAGAAAACCAGTAACACCACCTGGTACAGCTTTTTCTATCTGATCATCAGTCATAGTTTCAACGGGCATGCCCATTGCATCGCCAATGGCAACGCCAAGAAAGCAAGCCTGAACTTTACTGCGGAATAATTCATTCAAGTCCTGCATGAGAACCTCCATATATTTATTTTTTACAAAGAACCGTTCATAGACATTATATATTATAGTATTAATAATTTTTAGTCAATGATAAAAAACATATATATTAATTGACAATTTGGCTTAATTTTCATACAATTAAGTATAAATATGTTCATTCAACAAAGGAGAAAATAATGAAGAACTCATCTTGGATTGTTGTTTTTATGTTTTCATGTTTTTATGTTTTTATGTTCAATGGTTGTTCAATCATTAAAAAACAATGCGAAGCCCCACCAGGACCTTGCGACATCGCCGACTGGCAAACGCATTGCAAGCAAAGCATTGATGATTTGGACTGGCTAAGGGCTCATTACTTCAACAACACTTATTGCTTTTGCCAAGATCTAAAAACCACAGCAATTATTGTTTCAGATGAATGTTTACAATTAGCTGACAAAGCTGAAACCGAAAGAGACAAACGAGAATATCTAGTCACAGCTGGTCATCTTATCCTCTACTATGCATTTGACGAGTGCGATAAACTTGGCTCAGTTGTTTATGACAGATTAACCAAAGCCAAATTACATAAACAAGCCAAGCAGTTTGCTAAAGAATGCAAGATTGCACATTACCAACTCTCAGAAGAAGAGTTACCATGAAAAAATATTAAACCCCACCTTCTATTAAAGGTGGGGCTTTTTCTTTACGGAGTAAAGAAATTGTTTTGAGCACTCTTCGGATTAACCTTGGCCTGTGATGCGCGGATCACAGACTGACTAACCAGTTGGAAAACCCGACGAACATCAGACGGGGTATCACCAGCTTCAAGAACTGCACCAGCCGGAATACCCATGTCCTTGGCCACATCTTTGAATCCGTGATTTCCCAATCCAACCATAGCCAGAACAAAGGTTTCAGAATCCAGAAGATCCTTGGCCAAAGTTGCACAATCCGCAGCAGTGTGCTGACGAGAGCCATAATCCTGACCATCAGTAATCACTACAGCAATGCTACGCACAGTTGTTCCAGAGTCGCGAAGCTGCTGAGCATAAGTAACATTAGCAGACAAAGTCTCAACCCACTTGTCATAAAGAGGAGTGCAACCACCAGGATGGTAACTTTTATTATCCAATTTTTCAGCATCCACAACTTTCAGATAAGAGTGATAAGGGTTGTCTCTGTTCAAGGCCCACATTCCAAGCAAAAATGAATCCTTCTGTTTGGAATCAACCAGCGCTTCAATCAAAGCATTCTGGCCATCAATAACCGCACCAACAACATCCCACATAGAACTTGAGTCATCAATCAAGAGACTTACCAAGGCAACTTCAGTTGCATCGATCTCATCAAGGTCCAATCCATCGCAACCCATGAGAACATTATCATCAAGACTTACGCACATTAGGTCACGCGATGGCAAAGAGATGATCCCATGATCAGCTGCATCACCTAGAACACTTTTTACAGTACCAATATCAGGTTTACTCATAATAATCTCCTATGAGTTAAAAGATTAAAGTTGAAAGTTAAACACAAGAAATTAACTCAGACAAAGACGGTTCCCTCCTCCGACTTAAGTCGGAGGAGGGTTTGTTATTTTTAGGTTTACGCAGCGATGTCGATAACGTCAGTAGACTTGACTACGTGCATACCCGCAGCGCGGAAATCATCCAGCGCATCCTTGGCCATCTGCGGGAAGTCAACGATAACTGCACCAGTATTAGGATCAGTCACGGCCGGAACCGGAGACATGCAATCCTCCAGAATATAAACCTTGTCCACCAGACTAGGATCAACAGCGTTAATTTCACGCAGCAAGTCTTCAATCGTGGTCTTAACGCAATGACTGGAAGCCTGACCAGCAATGTAGATCCGATCATTTTCCATCAAAGCCTTGAAGAACTTGGTATTGAACTGGCCAACCACTCGACCAGCCACATCCTTCACTTCAGGCGAAAGAACTGAATAGTTCTCAGTCAGAGGATGAACACCCTTGGTCTCAAACTTGGTCTGCTTGCGACGAGCTACTGCATGGAACATAGCTGCTTCAAAAACTGCCGGAACCATCGCATGCCCAACACAACCAAGCATGGTGTGATACGGCCAAACGCAAAGCATATATTTGCCAGTTTTCTCAAGCTCCTCGCAATATGCAATGCACTCATGCGGATAAAGTGCTGGCACATACTTGCCACTCTTAATATCCGCAACAGAAATGAGCGTGAACGGAGCAGGGTGCTTGCCGGTTGCACTCTCAATCCAGAAAGAAGGATGGAAAATCTGGTAAGCTTTGTGCGTATCCAGAGAAAAATGCATCTCTGTGATCAGCCCCAGATTTTTGTAAATGAACTCACACAATCTGGCACTGTCTTCCATTGCGCCAGGGACAGACAAACTACCAGAAGTCAAACAAAAATCATTCTGTACATCAATACCGAAAAGTGCAATTTTGAATTTATCATCTACTGACGGCTTCAAGCCATGCACCTTGGCAAAATCAGTTGCCTCCTCAGCAACCATCGCCTTACGAGAAAGATACAGATCGCCAACCTTGCTAGCGTCATAAAAACTCGGAAACGGAAAAATTTTAGCATTACTCATAATAGGCTCCTAAAAAGTTAAAAGGTAAAAGTAATAACATTAACTCAAGCGAAGAAGACGAATCTCCTTTTCAGAAATTACGTAAACTCCTCCTGCTGCTGAAATTAATTCACATGATTCATCAACAAACTTTTCTGTGTCAGAAAAAAGTTTAGCTTCAACAAAGTAACCATTTTCAGGATTTAGTAAAAGCAAACCCTCATCAGTTGCACATAGTACATTGTTACCACCAAGTGCTTTGCCACGAATTGTCTTTAACGATCGACTATTGTCTGCCTCCTCTTCTCTTTCAGCAATTAACTTACCGTTCTTATCGAGAAGGTAAATAACGTTAATAGTCTTACCATTTTCTACCCGAGACAAAGTGAATAAAACTGAATCATGAGTAAAATAGCATTCCGCGTCAACCAACTGTCCTTTAATCTCAGGTAACTTCACGTTGTCATTAAGAAACCCCTTGTGAGCATCAAAGACAAAGTAAACAGTCTTAAGTCCGACTCGGTAAAAACCAAAGCCGAAATCTGGTCCAACTTTGAACCAAGTCTGATTTTCCAGAATCTGTCCCACGATTTCCTGATCATTTTCAGCTAGGTAATCACCGGAGAGGGTAAAAAAATCAGATTGATTACTGGTAAACATTGGCAACTTACCAAGACCACCAACGGGAATTATCTGTTCAACCTTTTCATTACGAATTACAGCAATCTTTTTACCGGAGCCAATCAAAGTACGGTCTCCCATCAAGGCAAAACGCATTGTTCGATCAGCTTTTTCCAAAATCACTTTTTGTTGGGTTTCCCGGCGAAGAGTATCACCTTCTTCGTAAAGATAACGCAGTTTAGGTCCCTGCAATTCGGCTAAAATAATTCTACCTCTGGTTTGAAACACCCTCGTCGCAGTACAACTACCGTTTATTACTGTAGCTTGTACTAATGCCGGGTCCCTTTGCACACAAGTCGGACAAACACGACGAGCATGATAAACTCCGCACTTAGCACACTCCGTCCACCGAATACTTTTCAGTAGATTAAGATCTAGCTTAGCTCTTTGTTTATCGTCAAAGAGCAAGCTAAAGTAGTTAAGTAACTCATCCGGCAAAACCCCATAATGAATTGCCGCTTTGGGATACTTTACTTGGTCATCAAAAACTGAAACTGCTGCTTCAGCTCGACGAAGCATGGTTTTGAATCCTTTATGAATGCCACCGTAAGGATGAACATACAAAAGGCTTTGAAAAAGCATGACCGCAAAAGCATAGTAATCACTTTCGCAAGTAAAAACTGCTCTAGAAGAAAAGTCCTGTCCGAACAAAAGAGGATCCAGAAACCTTTCTGTGGCCATAACACAGGGCAAACCAGCAAACTGCATACTGTCAGTGTCAATCAAGTAACTTTTTTGATCTTTGAATAGAACATTCAAATCATTAAAGTCACCAATAATCACACTTCGAGTATGCAAACCATCAACTGCCTGACCTAAGTCACCGAAAATTTCCATTACTTCAGAGTTATCAATTCCACCTTGGCGAAATTTCTTTTGCGAAAGCATATAAGCTACTTCAGCGCCAGAAACTTTAGGCATTACATAGCCGACAATTTCACCTTTTACATCTTTGGCAAGAGCGATAGGTGAAATTACATTTTTCGGCAAATTCTGAGGAAACTTTCTCAGTTTTTCAAGCTTGATCCTATGCATCATTTGCCACAGATCTTTACGATCTTGCTCCCAACCTTTCTCTGGTTTATGAAAAATCTTTACTGCTTTGTCTCGCCAGTTGAAAACCTGAGCCTCACCGCCAGTTCCCAAAATATCTTTGGGAGACAGACGGACTTTTTTACCTTCTATGTAAACATCCATTGCTTCCTCCGGAAGAAATTCTAATTTCCTAAATCCTAAACATCAAATAATATCAAATGTTCAAACCAATAAATTTAAATTTTGAACTTTGTATTTGTTTAGAATTTAGATATTAGTGATTGGGATTTGTAATTCTTGCTTTCTAACAAGAATTACCGTTGTATCGTCATGTAAAAGTTTATGATTATTACCAAGAACGTTCAGTCGCTTTTGAACCAAAGCTTTATTTTTCAAATACTTTGACCCAGTTTCAAAATCTAGCAAGTCTCCAACTTTCATTTCTTTGCCAAGCAAAGAAATATCTTCCTCACTTCTTTCAAATAACTCACTAAAGCCATCGGTGGCAATTAGCAAACTGTCGACTTCAGAAGTTGGTAGGTCATGCTGAATTTTAACTTTTGCTGAACCATAAGTTAAATATTCAGGTTCATTATTTTGATCAATTTCTGTAACTTCTCCATTCAGAGAAATCACCCCATCACCAAAGCTAAAGATAATCGTTCTTTCTTCGGTCAAAATAAATCCGACCAAAGTAAAAAGCCAATAACTATAGGTGTCAGGAGCTTCTACTATCCCTAAACACTGATTAAAGCGACGCAGACTAAGCAAAAATTGCCTGGCCGCATCGTTCAAAAAGTACTCCCAATCATTTGGCAATTCATCTGGACAAATTTCAATCATCTGTCGTAAATGATTAGCCATAAATCGGACTCCTAACTTCGCTCCTACTTCAGAATGCCTCCCTGAGCCACAACCATCACTAACTAAACCAATAACTACTCGTTCAGTTGTGGCAATAGTTAAAGCATCTTGATTGTTCTTGAAACCTTTGTGATGATAAGATCCAATGACGCTTCCACCTTGAATAGCGAATTTATCCAACATTATATTTCTCCTATTTATGTAACTATGATTGTCAAAGTTCTATACTCACTATGAATTCTTCCTTGTAAAAAGCCGAAGCAAATCACAGAGAAGAAAAACGCAAGATGTAATTTCCCCACAATATGTTTTTAGGAAATAGTGTAATGAATACACTTTTGTCTTACAGTTTAATCATAGTGTACTTTTTACACATTGTCAAGTCTTTTTGTTAATTTAAAACAAAAACTAGCTAAAGTTAGCTAATAATTCCTGTGGGCAAAGGGTTAAAAATGACACTTATGTTTAAATTGAATCCTTGTAATCTCGTAAACAAAAAAACGTCTACTTAACTTTGTAAGTAGACGCTTATGATTTCAGTTAAAGAACAATGTCTTCAATGTGCGGCAGACCAAGGTCTTCTCGACCCAGATTCAGCGTACCTCGCCGCTTGAAGGCTCCGTTCAACGCTCTTTCCGCCAAACTGTGAATCAGTTCATACGGATAATCATCGATGATGGGAAGATCATTCAACTGATTTTTGTCTCCATCCGGATCAAAGCCAACCTGAATCAGCTTGATCATAACCTCATCGATCACGTCGTAATTTGCACGGAGTTCATCTTCATCATTCTTGCTGATTCCGAGATCAGCATCCGGCTTGCGGTTGATTACCTCTTCCGGAACACAAAGCCGCCTGGCAAAGGCCTTCATCTCCTTTCCCTTGAGAACATTCTGGATCATTCCGAAATCACCAACATCACCGCAGATAGTCCAGAAGGCCATCCAGAATTCCGACAGATTGTCGGTCGAAAGAACAAGTCCCTTCATAAGCCTGGCAATGTGGTACGCAGTAATCATGCGCAGACGCGCCTTGATATTTCCCTGCGCAACCTTGCGAGACCAGTCCCACTGATCAAGAGCAGCCTGATTCTGTGTTTTCACCAGAATCTCTTTTACCTGCTCATTAATACTGGCAACTGGCGAACGAGGAAGATCATTGAGTAGATGCTCAAATCGACTTTCCTCAACATAGTGCTCAAGTAGAGCTCTCCAGTCGTAGCTACCGTTTGCAATACGGAATACTTCAGTCCATTCAACCTTGATCTGATGAACACCAAATTGATTGATAACATCAAGAGCCAAACGCTCTGCATCAGGACTGGACTCAATGGGAATCATCACTGCTGTAACATCCAGACGATAACCGTCCATCTTTGCCATGTCGCGTGCATACGCCGCCGCTCCCGTAGTTACAGCACTGTCTAGACCTCCGGATTCAGGAATAATCAAATCATGAATACCGCTGGCTTTACAATAATCATACAGGTGCAGGGCCATCGCATCAATAGCCCGGTCAATCTGCTTAGTCGTCAATCTATACTCAGTCGTCATTTTCGCCTCCGTAAAGGTCATTTGCAATAATAAACTTTTCGACAATAGGGACTACCAATCCTGTAATTGGATTTCCTGCTTTTAGTCGTGCACGGACTTCAGTACTTGAACCTGCAAGTTCTTGCACCGACAAGACCTCAGCTTTAGAAGGAAGGTCCTTCTCGTTGAGAGGAAACCCAGCCCTACTGTTGATCACAAAGTTCAAGTTTTCCCAAACTTCCTGACCGCGATACCAGCATCTCTGAATCTCAGATTCCCCAGTAGCGCCGCCTATAATTAGATCAGTTCCAATAACGTGGAAAACCTGACCATTAATTTGCTCTCGCAAACGGCGATCCAGATCGTAAGTACGAGTAAAGGTTTGATTCGTAACGTCACTCAAGTCAACCTTCACATTTTTCAATTCTCCGAAAGTCATAATAACCATTTCTGATCTTTCCAGTGGTGTCACTGTACCAAAGTCTTTTTTGACTCTTCCCCCACAAGGCACCACTAACACTTGATCGAAAATCTCAGAAAGAGTTTTGGCAATATCAAAGTGAGCCATTGTAGGTGGATCAAAACTACCACCAAAAATCACAACCTTTTTGTCGTTCATTTTGCAACCTCATTGTAAAGATCTATTATTCAATAAAATTCATAAATATATTCTGAACTTTATTGAATGGGAATTAGCTATGAGCTAATTCCCATGTGTTTATTTATCGAACAACTACCACTTCAGCGGCTTCCAACTCCTGGATAATTTGTTCATCGTTCTCAGGAAATACTGAAGCGCAATATTCCTTAAGTACTCTTACTTCTGCCTCAGGAAATTCCATCTTAGCATCTTTCGCAGAGTCTTTCACACAAACATCAAAGGCCAAACAAACAACATCAATGCCTTCGAAATCATATGCAGAAAGACTTTCCGCGAGACCGGTCGTAATCCGTTCACCATTTTCATTAACTCCCGAGAAAAACGCGGAATGGCTAGCAACATCCGGATCCATTCCCTTCCGAACGATAAGAGCAACTTTACTCATATCAAGTAAGGGATGAATCATTGCACCGGACGAATTCTGCTTGCAATGGTCAAAAAAGACCATCTGCTCAACTCCGTTCCTTTTAACCATTGCGAACGGAGCAACACCATGTCTCGAAGCAAATTCGTAATGTCCTTCCGGATGCCAATCCTGGGTAACGATAATCAAATCGTATTCACCAGTGGCCATCAACGCATTGATCATCTTCATTAAAGCTGAGCCACCCGTAACAGCCAGGGCTCCACTTTCCATGAAATCAAGCTGGGGATCAACAATTATCAGGATTCTGCCGATCTTAATCTTGCGAATAGTTTTCATCTTTCACCTCTTAAATTGGTTGTAAAATAACTCAATATAGTATCACACCTACTGCTCATTGTCAAGGTCTAAATCCTCATCTTCTTTATCTATCATCAAACGCATGGCCAACTTGTAATGTTCATCTTTTAGGTCGTCTAAATTATCACGAATTTTCTTTTTATCCATATAATTGATTACTGAATTGTACTGATCTACTGAACATTTAGTATATCAGTAATTATCAGCACTCACTTCACTTTCACAGGTATTATAGTGTATTTATTACACTCTGTCAAGTGTTTTTAGGTGTTTTGTCGTAAAATTAGTCAAAACCATAAAAAAACATCCACCCTATTCTAGCATATATATGTATATTTATATTCCCAGTCTTTGCCAAAAGCTATTCTATTGCTATGATTAAGTAAATGTATGAAATTCAATCTCCACGCCAAATTCAAACCAGCCGGTGATCAACCACAGGCGATCGAAAAACTTGTTCAGGGCATCAAGTCTGATTTTGATAAACAGACACTACTTGGTGTAACTGGGTCTGGTAAAACTTTTACCATTGCCAACGTAATTAAAAAAACTCAATTACCTACTCTTATAATTGCTCACAATAAAACTCTAGCCGCTCAACTATGTAGTGAGTTTCGTCAGTTCTTTCCAGACAACGCAGTGGAATATTTTGTCAGCTATTATGATTATTATCAACCAGAAGCTTATCTACCGTCATCTGATACTTACATAGAAAAAGAAGCCCAAATTAATGAAGAGATTGAACGACTTCGTCACGCCTGCACGCAATCACTCTTAACTCGCAAAGATGTAATTATTGTTGCTTCAGTTTCTGCCATCTATGGTTTAGGCTCACCAGAAGAATATAAAAAAATAACCTTGCACTTAACCAAGAATCAAAAACTAGATAGGCGTGAAATGCTGGAACAACTGATTGACATGCAATTTACTAGAACAAATTCTGATTTGAAACGCGGCACTTTCAGAATGCGTGGGCAAATATTTGAGATCATGCCGATTAACGAAAATATTATCTTTCGCTTTGAAATTTCTGATAAAATCGACCTAATTGAATCACTCGATCCGATTACCCGAAAAGTTAAACGCGAACTACCAGGTATCTGGCTTTTCCCAGCCGTGCATTATGTAATTAATGAAGACATTAAACAAAAAGCTTTTCAAACAATTCGCGCTGAACTAAAAGAACAGCTTGCTATATTCAAAAAACAAAAAAAATTATTGGAATATGAGAGATTGAAACGTCGAGTAAAATATGATTTAGAGATGATCAAAAATGTTGGTTACTGCAGTGGAATTGAAAATTACTCTCGGCATTTTGATAATAGAAAACCTGGAGAAGCGCCATTTAACCTAATGGATTATTTCAAAGCTAACAATAAAAAGTTTCTAACTGTAATTGACGAGTCTCATGTTGCGCTACCTCAAATCCGGGCCATGTATAACGGTGATCAGGCACGTAAAAGTACTTTAGTTGAACACGGGTTTAGACTACCCAGCGCCAAAGACAACCGACCACTTAAGTTCGAGGAATTTGAAAGAAAAAACGATTCAACAATATACACCTCCGCCACTCCAACAGAATTTGAAACAAAAAGCTCGAATAAAGTCGTTGAACAGATCGTTCGCCCAACCGGCCTAATTGATCCAGAAGTTGACATCAGACCAATCTCTGGTAAGGAGCAAGAATCAAGGAGCAAGGAGCAAGGAAAAATTAAAAAGGGAAAATTAAAAAATAAAACACACACAAAAACTCAGATTGAAGATTTAATATTAGAAATAGAAAAACAGATCAAGCTAAAAGAGAGAACGCTAGTTACGACATTAACAAAGAAAATGGCTGAAGACCTAGCTGAGTATCTGAAGAAAAAGAAAATACAAGTTTCATATCTACACAGTGATATCGACACCCTAGAAAGAATTCAAATCATCACAGATCTTAGGAACGGTAAAATTGATGTTTTAATCGGAGTAAATTTACTTCGTGAAGGACTGGACATCCCAGAAGTTTCACTGGTTGCTATTCTTGATGCTGACAAAGAAGGGTTTTTAAGAAACGACACCAGCTTAATTCAAACCATTGGCCGAGCAGCTAGAAATGTAAACGGTAGAGTTTTGCTTTACGCTGACAACATCACTGGTTCAATTAAACGTGCAGTAAAAGAAACCAAACGTCGCCGAAACAAACAATTATCCTACAACAAAAAACATGGTATCACCCCCAAGACAATTCAAAAAGCTATTCAAAATATACTTGAAGAATTCGGACTTACAGTGAAGAAAAAAACCAAGAAAGAAAAAAAACAATTACAGGAAACTCTGGCTATTGACTTGCAAGGAGACGATCGACCAATTAAACAAATCATTAAAGATAAAGAAACGCAAATGAAAGAAGCTGCTCAAAAACTGGAATTTGAATTGGCCGCTGTACTTCGCGACGAAATTCGACTATTGAAAATGAAAATATAAAAAAAGCGCCCAAGTCCTTAACTTGAGCGCATGTGAGAAATTTCCCTTAAGTGTACCCCGAGGGATACGGCGATGTGGCGACTTCTCTGATCCACCGATCAACCATCTTCCCGCCTTTGTATACGGGATGCTCGATCCTACCTGCCTTTGGCAAGCGTAATCGAAAGAATTGGCCAACCAATAAACCGAGAAGAAGAAAAAGAAATCTAATCAATCTCTCCTCCACTGTTATATATTATATACAACTGAAAATTATAGCATAAAGAAAAATAGTTGTCAACCGTCACAAGTGCTAATAATGTAATTTTAGCAACAAAACGACTAAAATGTTTTGACAAAAAGGAACAGCTCTTCTATACTAATAACGGGTCTGTTACCGAATGCAAGTTCGTAACGAAATTTTCAAATATTATGATAGAATCTTCAAAAATTTTTGAGGTAATATGGTAATATTAGCGAGAAGATTTTTGGAGATTATAGCCAAAATTTGAAAATTGCAGTAGAAGCTGCATTCGGTAACAGACCCATAACAATAAATTTAACCTACCCCCCTGCCAAAGCAGAATAGGGGGCTTTTAGCTTATGCTCTATCAATTACCTGAAAACCTAAATCATTTACCTAATTTCAGAAAAAAACAAATTCATCATGCAATTTGGGGTGATTATATTTCTGAATGGTCAGACGCTACTACCCTACCCAAGGACCTTTTGAAGGAACTGGAACAAAGTTTACCTATAAACATTGCCGGTGAAAATTTTCATTCCACTGATCAACAAACTTGCAAAACAGTTATTGAACTTGAAGACGAAAAAAAGATTGAAACCGTACTGATGCAACACAAGGACGATCGTAATACAATCTGCCTATCCACTCAAGTCGGTTGCGTAATGAACTGTTCATACTGCGCCACGGGCCAAATGGGATTTTCAAGAAATCTAACAGCGGACGAAATCATCATGCAAATTTTGTTTTGGGCAAGATACTTAAAAAAATCAAAAAGAAAAATCACCAATGTTGTTTTTATGGGGATGGGTGAACCATTCTTAAACTATGACAATGTAATGAAATCTATTTCAATAATCAACAGCCCCGACTTTTTCAATATCGGAGCACGTAGAATTTCTATTTCAACCTGCGGTATTACTGAAGGAATTAAAAAATTAGCTAATCAGCCACTGCAGATAAACCTGGCCATCTCGTTGCATGCGCCTAACGACAAAGTTCGCAATCAAATAATGACTATTAACAAAAAGTATTCTGTTAACAAAATCATGGTAGCCGTCGATCAATATGTTACTAAGACTAACCGAAAAGTAATGTTTGAATATTTATTATTAAAAGATGTTAATGATAAACCAGAACATGCTCGAGAACTTGCCACACTTCTTGATAACCACTTATACATGGTTAACCTGGTAAAATACAATCCAAGTAATAGCGCATTCTCGCCAACTCCAATTAATAAATTCCAAAAATTTAAATCTATTTTGCAAGTGGCAGGCATTAATGTAACTGAACGTCACAGCTTTGGACAAGATATTAATGCAGCGTGCGGTCAACTAGCTAATAAGTAAGTACAATCAGAAATCAATTCACATGGAAACCAAAATCACAATCAAGGGTGCACGTGAACATAATCTGAGAAATGTTAACTTGGAAATTCCTCGTAACAAAATGATTGTATTCACCGGTATTTCTGGTTCGGGAAAATCCAGCCTGGCTTTTGATACGATTTTCGCTGAAGGCCAACGCCGATATCTGGAAAGTTTATCTTCTTACGCGCGCCAATTTCTAGGTGGTATGAATAAACCGGACGTAAACGAAATATCAGGGCTATCTCCAGCTATTTCTATAGATCAAAAAGCTCATAGTTCCAATCCTCGCTCAACCGTGGCAACAATCACGGAAGTTTATGATTATTTAAGAATTCTATATGCAAAAATCGGACAACCCTATTGTCCTTTGTGTCAGACGCCACTAGAAAAAGTCACTACTGATGAAATTAACGACCACTTGATTGAACGACTTAAAAATACTAAAGAAGAAAAGAACAAAACAACAACTTTATCGATACTTTCACCAATTGTTCGCGGTCGCAAAGGAGAATATCACCAATTACTTTATGATATTTATAACAACGGTTTTGTTGAGGCTCGTATTGACGGAAAATTTAAATCGCTTAAGAATAGAGTTGTATTAACCAAAAATAAAAAGCATACTATTGAAATTGTAATCGATAAAATCACCCTTATTAATCCAGACACGATTGAACAAAGTCCTTCTGTTTTGCAAAGGATTGCTGAAGCAGTGGAAAATGCAGCTGAACTATCCGATGGTCTTTGTACCGTTATTTATCCAAACAGTGAAGAAAAAATATTCAGCACAGACTATTCTTGTCCGCATGATGGTTATAGTTTTCCAGAAATCGAGCCCCGTCTTTTTAGTTTTAATAGTCCTTATGGATATTGTAACTATTGTACAGGCCTTGGCACAAAAGAATTATTCAGCGAAGAAGTGTGTCCTAAGTGCGAGGGCAAGCGTCTAAACGAAAATGCCCTAAGCGTAAAAATCAACAAAAAAAACATTTGCCAAACAACCGACCTCAATATACGAGAAGCATTGGAATTTATTATCTTACTAGAAAAAAAACTCACCGCTAAACAACTCGAAATTGCAGGAGTTATTATCGGAGAGGTGAGAACCCGTTTACAGTTTATGCTTGATGTCGGCTTGCACTATTTAACTTTAAACCGGCGTGGCGGAACACTTTCTGGTGGTGAAGCGCAACGCATTCGCCTAGCATCTCAGGTCAGCACCAAACTGGTTGGAGCACTTTATATCTTAGATGAACCAACTATTGGTTTACATCAAAAAGATAACGATCAACTAATTTCAACACTGAGAAATCTGTGCGATACTGGCAATACTATTATAATTGTTGAACATGATGAAAACACAATCTTGACCAGTGACTGGCTGGTTGATATTGGTCCAGCTGCTGGAGTGCACGGCGGTAAAATTGTCTACAACGGCCCCTTAAATAATATTCTTGATTCAAAACAGGCTTTACCGAAAATAGCACTCGATTGTCAAACTCAAGGTTCCGCAAAAGATTCTTTAACAGGTCAATATTTAAGAAACGAAAAATCAATTTCACTACCAGAGCGCCGGCGAAAAGTTGATAAAAAAACTCCCGTCATAAAAATTACTGGGGCCAAAGAACATAATCTAAAAAACATCAAGGTAGAAATTCCCCTTCGCCGTTTAATTTGTTTGACCGGTGTATCCGGATCAGGTAAGTCAACCTTAATGCACGACACTTTGTATCGTGCTATTCAAAACAAGAAATTCCGCATGAATAAATGGGTTGGTAAACACAAATCTGTAACAGGAATCGAGAGTATTGATAAAGTTATCAAAATCAACCAAGCACCAATCGGCCGTACCCCTAGATCAAACCCTGCAACTTACACCAAAGCGTTTGATTATATTCGTGATATTTTTGCTTCAACTCAAGAAGCTCGTATTCGCGGTTATAACGTTGGTCGCTTCAGTTTTAATAAGCCCGGCGGACGTTGCGAAAACTGTGAAGGTCGTGGTCACTTGCAAATAGAAATGCATTTTCTACCCAGCGTAGAAGTTATTTGTGATATATGTAAAGGCAAACGTTACAACAAAGAAACTTTGCAAGTTCATTACAAAGGAAAAAACATTTCCGATGTTCTGAGTATGACGATTGAAGAATCAAAAGTTTTTTTCCGTGACGTACCTTTTATTTACGACAAACTAAAGGTTCTTAGTGAAGTTGGTCTTGACTACCTAACACTTGGCCAGTCAGCCACCACCCTCTCGGGTGGTGAAGCCCAACGGATTAAACTAAGTCGAGAATTAGCAAAAAGAAATACAACCAATACTTTATATTTAATGGACGAGCCTACCGTTGGACTGCATTATGATGATGTCAAAAAACTTCTTGATGTCATTCAACGATTAGTTTCACAAGGAAACACAGCCATGATAATTGAACATAATCTCGACATCATCAAATGCGCTGACTGGCTGATTGACCTTGGACCTGAAGGTGGTGATGGTGGTGGCGAAGTTGTAAAAGTTGGCACCCCAGAGGAAGTTGCTAGATATGGACCAAGCTGGACCGGACAATACTTAAAACGAATATTAAAATCTTGAAACATGCCCAACTTAAAACAAAAACTCACCAAAGCACCAACCAAACCTGGTATATACCTTTTTTATAATAAACAAAGGGCTCTTATTTATGTTGGCAAAGCCACAAACCTAAAATCACGGATTCGCAGTTACTTTACTGGACAAAAATCACCTAGACCAATTGAAACTTTTATTCACGAAGTTTCCAACATTAAGTGGGTCGTAACAGACTCAGTTTTGGAAGCCATTATTTTCGAAGCCAATTACATAAAAAAACATCAACCGAAATACAACGTCCTTGGCAAAGATGACAAGAGCTGGAATTATTTATATTTAACTAAAGATTATTTTCCCATTTTAAAATCTATTCGTGCTCATGAAATTACTAATTACCAAAAATTATGGGGTCCTTTTCCAGGTTTAAATACCAAGGAAGCACTCAAACTTTTGCGTAAGCTTTTTAACTATTCTGATTGTAAACCAAATCAAGACAAACCTTGCTTTTATAATCAAATCGAACAATGTCTTGGGGTTTGCACTGGTGAAATTACTGCTCAGAAATACAAACAAAAAGTTATCCGCCCACTAATGGCCTTTCTTTCTGGCAAAAAAGATCAAGTAATAAAAGATCTCAAAAAAAACATGAAAGTTGCGAGTAAAGAAGAAGAATATGAAGAAGCAGCTCGCCTACGCGACCAAATCAATAACTTGAAAAAAATTCAAGATGTTGCCCTGCTTAGTGATTCTTTATTCAAAACTACCCGAATTTCTAATTTCAAGTTTCGAATTTCTAGAATCGAAGGTTATGATATCTCTAACCTTGGCTCAACTGGCAAAGTTGGAAGTTTAGTTACCTTTCTCCACGGAGCACCAAGTAAAAAAGATTACAAAAAATTCAAAATAAAAACTGTTAAGGGCCAAAGTGATGTTGATTGTCTGGCTGAAGTTTTGAATCGAAGATTGAAGCACTCCGACTGGCCTCTGCCAGACTTAATTCTTGTCGACGGCGGTAAGCCACAAATATCTACAGCAATTAAGATACTTCAAAAAAGCAAAAAAGAAGAAAAGCAAGAAAGAAAAAAAATTAACACACAAAAACAAATCCCAATCGTAGGAATTGCCAAAGGAAAAGATCGTAAAAAAAATCAGTTTTTCATTTCTGACAAATCAATTGAATCCTGGATCAAAGAAAACAAAAAACTTTTAATTCAAGTTCGCGATGAAGCACATCGCTTTGCGATTAAATATCAAAGGCAACTTAGGAAAATAAAGTAAAAAAAGAAACGCGACATGGTCGCGTTTTTCGTTTGTCTTAATGTTCTTCTTCGTTCAGCAACTGGTATTTAATAACCACCGTGATTGCAAAAACCACATTCACATTTGTAGTGTGGCTACTACCAGCACCAGCTCCGGCGCCTACTGTTCGCCACTCAATATCATCGTTGTCATAGAAAATTTTACCTTCATTTTCACTGAGCCACGCCTCCAATTCTTGATTAAGTTGGCTTACTGCTGAACTATGAGAAACCGCTTCATCAGTACAACTAAAAATCTTTACTCGATACCTTTCCATATATCACCTCCGAGTTATTAAACCTAAAACCTACGCGATATGTTATATTACTAAAATTATCTTAATTTGTCAACCCCAATCAAAAAACCGAGCTATCCAGCTCGGTCTTTTCAATATCTCGTTTATATAACTCTACTATAGATTTTCAACTTTTTAGTGGTTGCTTTGTAAAGTTGAGCTGGCCGACCAACTTCACTGGTCACCTTATCTAATGGCTCAACCATAGCCAGAGACAAAATCTTTTTACGGAAATTCCGCTTGTCAATTTTATCTTTGTAAACCGCTTCATAAGCTTTTTGCAATTCGGTTAGAGTAAATTCTGATTGCATCATGGTAGCGGCTACATTAGTATATTCAAATTTCCATTTCAAGCGTTGCCATGCATACAAAAGAATTTCTTCATGCGATTTTCCAAAAGAAAGTTCCGGCAAATCAGTTATTGGAAACCAACGCGCCTCACGTGCATCATCAGAAGCACTAAGTTTAATTTTCTCCGGCTCACTTACTAGCACCATGTACGCTACCGCAATTACTCTTGTTCGTGGATCACGTTTAACTTCACCAAAAGTATAAAGCTGTTCCAAGTAATTTGATTTTGATAAACCAGTTTCTTCATTTAACTCACGCAAAGCAGCTTCTTCCAAACTTTCATCTTCCCGCACAAAACCACCCGGGATTGCCCATTTACCAACGCCTGGACCAAAACGACGTTTAACCAAAAGTACATTTAACTTATTTTTTATTAATGAAAAAACCACAATATCAGCGGCAACTAAAAGTTTCCAGCCTTCTGTGGCTTTTTTGAAATCAAAAGCTTTTTTATTAGTCATAGATTTACGGATTACGGATTTATACGGATATACGGAGACACAAGACTCTCTAGTTTTAAACCTCATGTAAATCTGTACATCCATATCAATCTGTAATCCTTACACAGTATAGCACATTAGTGTCAATTAAACAAAAAAGAGTAGTGATACGAGGATCACTACTCTCTTTTTTGAATCTCACTTGCGAGCAACTTGCTCAGGCTTTTCCCAGTCCCAGATGAAGTGGCGACCCATCTCCGAATAAATTAGGAAATGAGCTTGGTAATGCGCGGCTCCGTACAGATCCTTGTTGCCTGCCAGATACTTTTCATGCAGACATTTCATGTAACCTTTAGCAGCACAACTTCTGTACTTACCATTGTACTTGACCAGAGCCCAACGCCAGTTCTTCTTCGCTCCATACTTCTTGAGAACCTCTACCGCACACCAAGCGTTGATCACCGGGTCACGTAGAGCTTCTACTCGAGTGATGCCACAGATTGCCTCAGCCGTTCCCGGCATGATTTGGAACAATCCTTGAGCACCTTTGAAGCTTTCTTCATCTGGATCAGCTCCGCTCTCCACAAACATCAGGAAAACGAATCGACCCAGACCGGCCTCATTAAAAATGGTAATGATTTCATCCCTAGCATTCTTGGGAATCTTCAGCCAGTTTCTCAAAAGACCATTTACATTGGAATAGCCCAACTTGCCAATCACGTCCTTCACCAATACATGAGGATAAATTACATCATCCCAATCATACTGGCGATACACCTTTGCTCGCAGAACTTTTACCTGTTTGTTAGAAACGATCTCCATTTTAGTTTCGGCTGCAGCTTGACCCAGGTCAGTCAGACTACAAACAATCAAGATTGCCATTGCGAAAAGGGCTGTTTTCTTCATGATTTCCTCCAAAGAAGTTTAGCCTCCTCGCCTTGCGGTAAACGTAGTATAGCACGAATATTAGATAATGTCAATGGCGAATTGCACTAAATTAACCAATTTTAGCTAAAATTACTATTGACAATTTTCACTATATTTGCTACAATGCTCAGTTATCGGATATTTACAATATTAAACATACTGGAGGCGTATATGTCTATTAAACTTTGGCCAACCGGACTTGAAGATGTTGAGAAAATAATGACCTGGGTAAATGACCCAGAAGTCACCGCCTACTTTGCCACTATGGGAAACATTACCAAAGAGCAGGAAATTGCTTATTTGAGTACAATGTTGGCTAGTAAAAACGATCGCTTGTTCAGCATTTTTGTAGACGACGATTATGCTGGGCAATGCTCAATCAATCAGATTCACTGGCCTTCTCAAACTGGTAGAATCTTCTTGGTCTTAACCAAAAAATTCCAAGGTCGCGGACTAGCTGCCAAAGTGATTGCGGAGCTCCTCCGGGTTGCCTTTGAGGATTTAAAGCTAAACAAAATTTGGCTGATCGTCAGGGAACACAACGAGCGTGGCCGGTACCTTTACAAACGGTGCGGTTTTGAGACAGAGGGTCTTTTGCGAGAAGAGTACAAAGTCAACGACAACTTTGTAAACATGGTCCGTATGTCAATCTTGGCCAAAGAGTACCACCTATGGTACAAAGACTAATAATCACAGCCGCTTTGAATATAATTCAAGGCGGTTTTTGTTTTCCTGAAAGTATGCTAAAATAGTTAAAACAAAACTAATCTTGAAATTAAAATTTTCTTATGCAATACCTACAATTAATAATCATAATCGTCGGTTTCGCCGTCATAACTTATTTCATTGTAAGGCCTAAAGAGCCTGAGGAAAAAAAAGATGATCAATCCATGATCATGATGCAGAATCAACTCAAAGAAATCCGCCAGTCTCTATCCAGTCAACAAACTGAAATCCAAAAAACAATGCAAGGTCAATTTTCCGAAAGCGCAAAAGTTATTAGAAATGTGACCGAGAGATTAACAAAGTTGGATGACACGAATAAACAGGTTATTGGATTTACAGAACAGCTACAAAGTCTCGAAAAGATTTTAACTAATTCAAAGACACGTGGTGCACTTGGCGAAGCTAATTTGGAATTGATTTTAAATAATATTCTTCCACCTCAAGCGTTTCAGATGCAATATCGATTCCGAAACAATGAATCGGTAGACGCAATTGTGAGGATAAAAGACAAAATATTACCGATCGATGCAAAATTCTCATTAACCAACTACCAGCGCATAGTCGACGAAGATAACCCAGAAAGAAAATTAGTGCTAGAAAAAGAATTTAAAAATGACCTAAAGAAAAGAATTGACGAAACCTCAAAATATATTCGCCCAGAAGAAAACACCCTTGAATTTGCGTTCATGTTTATCCCCGCTGAAGGGATTTATTACGATTTACTGGTTAATGAAGTTGGCGCCGTAAAAGTGAATACACGCAGCTTGATTGACTATGCCTTTAATGAAAAAAGGGTCATAATAGTTTCCCCAACAACCTTTGCTGCATACTTACAAACTGTACTTCAGGGATTACGAGCTCTACAAATTGAAGAATCTGCCAAGGAAATACGGCAGAATGTAGAAAAGCTTCAAAAACATCTTGCAGCCTACGAAGATTATCATCGAAAAGTCGGATCTCACTTAGGAACAGTAATCAATGCCTGGAACTATGGAGACAAGGAATTAAAAAAGATTGATAAAGATGTTTTGAAAATAACCGGCACGCCAAGTAACTTCGAGCCCACCCCATTAGATCGCCCAAAAACTGATTAATACTTCCGCAAAATAAAAAAGCCGTCCCTGATGTTACTTGGGACGGTTTTGTGTTTATGACAAACCAGATTCATGCAATAAGTTCTGATGCTCATCCTTGGCCTTTTGTTCACGAAGTTCAATTTGTTGTTTCTCGGTTCTTATCTTTCTCAGTTCCTCTTGAGAATGACGTAGTTTACCCATTCCACCACTAGATATAAATGATCCAACCAGCCCAAACCATTCTATCATTTCATCAAAAGCAATTATTAATTTTTCCTTAGTTGGATCTTTTCCAAGATAGATATTCTTTCTCTTCAAATCAAGTAATGGAATTTGAACAGTAATTTCTTGGTCCAATTTTTTAATTAGATCAGAAATACCAATCAAATCAACACCTGCTTCAGTAAAAGATGCAAATACCCCATGAACGCAATCAACGCAAATATATGCGCCAAGCTGTCCAAGTGGAACCTTCGTTACCTGATTATTACCGCTACAAAAGCCACATCGACCTTTTTCTCCTAGCGCATCGTTCATTTTAGGCCTCGAACAGTTAAGCAGATCAATTTCTGCTTTTAACACTTAAATCTTAATTAAATTTGCTATAAATGTCAACTAAAAAGCCAGCTTGAATAATATCCAAGCTGGCTGATTGATCATTTTTAGAAACGACCACTTTTGGCTTCAACATCTGCTTCAATCGCAGAAATCTGTTCCTGGGTAGGTTCGGGATCTACCTGTGCTCGAGGACAACGGAATGCGACCGTCACCCCCAGCATGTCACAAAGCTCCCGCTCAACACCACTGTCTAAAATTGAAGCTCTCTTGATTGCTATTACTTTATCTCGAAAAGCCAAATTTACTCGATTTCCAACCACTTCAAACTTGATGCAACTACCACAACCATTCCCATTACCACACATAGTGAACCTCCATAGTTATAATATACACCGACTAATTATACTATACTATTATTATCAACTTGTCAAGACTTGACATTTTCTAAATTTAGAGTTATCATACTCTTAGTTTTATAAATTTTCAAAAGGGTCAGAAGAGCAAGAAGAGCTAGAAGGGACAGAAGGTAAGGTGGGATTACAGGAATTGTTTCCCCTTATCTTTCCTCTACCTCCTTTACCTCCTTTACCCCCTCTAATACTTATGCCACAAACTAGACAAGCAAAAAAAGCTCTTCGAAAAAGTCAGAAAAAAGCGGTAATAAATAAAGCTATCAACAGCACTGTTAAAACTTTAGTTAAAAAAAGTCGAAAAGCAGTATTAAGTAATGATGGGACAGCTGGAGAATTGATTAAAACAACTATCCAAAAAATTGATAAAGCCGCTCAAAAAGGTGTTATCAAAAAAAATACCGCTGCCCGAAAAAAATCTCGCTTAATGAAGAGCCTAAATAAAAGCCAAGGCCCAAAAGCCTAAATCTAAAATCCTCTTATGTTTTTTAATCTTGAGAGGATTTTATGATAATTTTTTAAATGATCTTCTTTCGCCCTCTTTATCTTCTTGTCCTATGTCACAAAATAAAAAAACCGACCTTCTTTTAGCTATCTTCATCACAGTTTTGATCTGCGCTAATATTTTAGGTGTGAAAATTACAACCATTCTCGGTATTTCAGTTTCGGTTGGCATCTTCATGTTTCCAATAACCTTTTTAATTACAGACATTATAGAAGAAGTTCATGGTAAAGAAAAAACTAAAACTTTTATAAAAGCTGGTTCCATTGCGTTGATCATTGTCTTTGCCTACACAGCTCTTTCAATATGGCTAGGCGCAAGTGAAAGATATCCGCACGGAGAAGCTTACGCTACAATTTTTGGTAGTACTCTACGAATGCTTTTTGCAAGTTTGATTGCCTTTTTAATTAGCCAGTATCATGATATTTGGGCATTTAATTTTTGGAAAACAAAAACCAAAGGTAAATATTTGTGGTTGAGGAATAATGCCTCAACAGTAGTCAGTCAATTACTTGATTCTACTATCTTCATGTTCATCGCCTTTTACGCAATTGCTCCGAAGTTCGATGCTTTATTTATAATTCAACTAATAATTCCTTATTGGTTATTTAAAATAGTAATCGCCGCCATTGATACTCCGTTTTGTTATCTTGGAGTTAAGTGGTTAAAAGGCACGAAATCAGGGAAGAAATAAATCAAGGAATCACTTATTTCGGAGGAAAGCATGGGAAGACTGCCAAACAAAACAACCGCTGAACTTCTTCAGCCATTAAATGTAAATCTAGGGCCAGAAGCAAAGAAATTTCTTGCAAGAACAGGGCCACCGGAATTCAAACATTGGCCGACCGAAGAACAGTTTGCAAAATTGAATATACTCTGCGACCAGGATGATCAACGATTTTTGAAAGTAATCTCCCAGGCACAGTAAAACACAAAAGCGCTCAACTGAGCGCTTATTTTTTTAAAATTATTTTATACTAGTCTTGCTTGCCTGCCCCGAACCCGAGTGTAATGATTGGTGCGGGGTTTCACTTGTTTTACTAGTCTCGCTTCAAAGCTCAGCAATCAACAAATCAAACAGTAACTCAAAGGTAATATTTGTAGATTTTATCTTAATTTCAAAATCCAGTAACTGCTGATATATTTTTTTAATTTGTTCAATTGGAAAATTGCGCAGTTGACTCAAACTTTTCTTCACTACGTAAGGATGAATTTTAAGTTGTTTGGCAATCATAGCTTCTGGTAAATTATCTTTTTCCGTAGCCTCCTTGATCTGCCAAAAAATTCTGAACTGACGAACCAACATTGTCAACAAATATATTTCATTCGATCCGCTATCCAATTGATCTTGAAAAAGTTTTAATGCTTTTTTCTTATTCTTGGAACTAATAGCATCCATCAGTTGAAAAATGTCATCATTATACTTTCCCTTGACCATTAAATTAATATCTTCAGTGGTAACCTTTTCACCAGATTTGTAATTAGCCAACTTGTGAATTTCTCGATCCAATTGCCAAAGGTCATTACCAATAATTGCTGCCAGTAAGTTCACTGCCTCTAGCGACAAATTGATTTCATATTGTTTAGCTTTATTCAAAATCCACTTCACTAAATTATTTTGTTTTGGTAATTGAAATTCTTCAATCTCAGCAATTGCCTTTTTGTGAAGACCTTGGATCTGTTTATAGATTTTATTTCTAGCATCAGGCTTTTCAGTTTGATAAAAAACCACAAAAAATCCTTCAGCTGGTTTTTTTAATGCACCAAGTACTAATTCCTGCACTTCCTTGTCTAACTTGCTACCAGTTTGTAAAAAGTTTTTAAGAATAACTAACTTATTCATTCCAAACAAAGAATTGACTTGAAGTGCATTTTTTAAATCATTATTAATTTTGTCCTTTGAACCACTAGCCAATAAATCAAAAGAAAAAATATTCAAACCTGTATATTTCTTTTCAAATACCTCTCGCCAATAGACCATTCGTTGAAAAATCTCGTAATCATTCTCACCGTGCCACAAAAATAATTGTTTAGTTTTGTCTGACATATAGTTATATACTAGCATAAAATATCAAATTCACAATATCCAATACTAAATAACAAATTCACCTCTTGACAAACTATTACATTTATTTTAAGCTGTTTTATTGATGTTCTTTGGCAGTAAAGTAGTAACTCAACTCACGAGGTGTTCTCATGAAAGACAACGGAAACAAAAACTCAGTAAGTGCTTTGATCCCAGGTGATGCGCTAAATGGTCTGGTTCAGGTAGATACCAAACCTAAGACGCTAAGTATCATGATTCTGGATCAATCTTCCTCAATGATGCATTATGATGACACTCCACAAACATGCATTAATGGAGTCATTGAAGAATGCAAAAACCCGAAAGATGGACGAACTCAATTTTGTACAGTGATTGCATTTGATGACGAAGCAGAGATTCTTTTGCCACTAACCCTGGCAACGGAAGTTGTTCCGATTTCTAATTATCGAGCGAAAAATATGACTCTGCTGTGGGAAACAGTTTACCAGACGCTGAAAGTCTTCCGCCACTTTTATCGACAAGCTAACGGTCTTGCTGACATCAAAGTTTACGTGGCGGTTTTCAGTGATGGAGACGACAACAAGTCAGACCGTGAACGCCAGCCCAGAAAAGTAAAGAAGCTCGCTAGAAGTGTGCGAGCTCTGGGATGGGAACTGTTCTGTTACGGGATTGGTATCGATGGTGAAAGGCTAGCTGAAGACATGGGCTTTCCTACCGATTCAGATCACGCCATTACCGTTGAAGGCTCGCCAGAGGCCATTGCCAACGTAACCAGACACTACTCTGATGCAACAACCACTGGTTGTTTTGACCCCAACTTTTTCAAAAAAAAGCAAAAGACAACTACTCCGCAGAAACCGTAACAACTCACCCCCACAAATTCATGAATTTGTGGGGGTTTTTAATCTTGACAAAATTAAAATAATCTATTATAATCAAAAGTTCTATTTTTAACCATTTACATGGGGTTATAATGAAACTGAATCTGAGCTTTCAGCGGCATGGTCTAACTCAGGTCAATCTGGCCAAGAAAAAGATCAATGCTACTCCTATGTCTGACTCCTTCCCAGGTCGCTAAACCTGGAGGAGGACAAAATGATCTATCGCGTACTGACAGCCAGCTTTAATGAACAGAACTATCCGTCTTATAGCCAGCCGACATTCGGTGGCGCCTGGATGGTAGGCGGCGTATTTTGCGACGTACCTTTTCCTAACAAGAAGATTAATCCCAAGGCAAAATTCTTCTTCACGGAAAAAGGTTGGCGAAATGGTAGAAACTATGTTTTGCAGCAGATTCGGGAGATGGGACTGACACACAAAATCATTTGTCGGAAAAACCCCAAAAGATCGGAAATCGTTTACCAGGATAAATTCCAGGTAGCGGTTCTGCCGAGAAGATAACAAACACAAAACCCACTACAGTGTAGTGGGTTTTTTCTATACAAAATTTTTATATTTATTAAAACTTAACTTTCATATCCTGCCAATTATCACCCACCTCGGTGTCAACCTTAATAGGCACACAAAGTTTGTGGATTTTTTCCATTTTTTCATCAATAATTTTTGCAACATAATCAACCATCTCTGATGGACACTCAATTACCAGTTCATCGTGAACTTGCAGTAATACTTTTACCTTTGAACTTTTACCTTTCACCTCTTTATAAACTTCAATCATTGCTATTTTCATAAGATCAGCTGCGGTTCCCTGAATCGGGTGATTAATAGCCATTCTTTCAGCAGATGCACGCACCTGTTGTACACCTGAATTAATTTCTGGTAAATATCTCCTACGCCCAAACATAGTTTCAACATAACCTTGATCCGAAGCGGTATCTTTCATGTTATCTAAATATTTTTTCACGCTGGCAAAAGATTTAAAATACTTTTCAATAAAATCTTGAGCTTCTGCACGGGTAATCTTTTTTCGACTGGCCAAACCCCAAGCGCCCATTCCGTAAAGAACTCCAAAATTAACTTCTTTGGCAGAGTAGCGCATCTCTTTAGTTACTTTTTCTAATTCAACACCATAAATCTTAGCTGCTGTTACAGAGTGAATGTCTTGATCATCTTCAAAAACTTGAATCATCTTCTTATCTTTGGCTAAACAAGCGATCACTCGAAGTTCAACTTGAGAATAGTCAGCTGCTATTATTTTATTTCCTTTTTCTGCAATAAAACACTCTCGAATTTCCTTGCCAAGTTCTTTTCTAATCGGAATATTTTGTAAATTTGGACTTGAAGAAGACAATCGCCCAGTCGCGGTAACGGTCTGATTAAAATCGGTATGAATTCTACCAGTTTTTGGTTCAATCAGCTTTGGCAGAGCTTCAATATAAGTTGATTGTAATTTTGTCAACTCTCTATAGTCTTGAATTAATTCGATAATCGGATGACGATCTAACATTTTGTCCAATTCAGCTGCAGCTGTGGAAATTCCAGTCTTAGTTTTACTTAAACCTTCAATACTGATATCTAACTTCTCAAATAAAATTTCTTTTAATTGTTTTGGTGAGCTGATATTAAATTCCTGTCCTGCCAACTTGTGAATTTTTTTAATTAAAGTATCAATACGAAGTTGGACTTTCTTTTGTAGCTCTGCTAAATGCTTAATATCAATTTTAATGCCGTTTAATTCCATTTCGACTAGAACTTCGATTAACGGCATTTCAATTTCTGTGAATAATTTCCAAAGTTTATTTTCTTTTAACTCTTTTTCCAAAATCCCAACCAAGCGAAAAGTATAATCAGCGTCTTCACAAGAGTAATCAGCCACTTTTTTCGGATCAACCAGGTCAAGAGTACTCTGACCCTTTCCTTTTTTACCAATCAGATCTGTAATCTTGGTCATCTGGTATCCGAGTTCACGAAAAACCAAATCATCAAGCTTATGAGCTCTGGTACCAGGGTTCAAAAGGTAAGAACCAACCATTGTATCAAAATATACACCTTCAGTTTCAATACCATTTTGTTTTAGAACCTTAATATCAAATTTTAAATTATGTCCTATCTTTTTCACATTTTCATCTGCAAAAATTTCTTTTAATTTTTCTAAATTCTTTTTTAATGGCTCGATATAATAAGCCTCGCCCGTTTTCCAAGAAAAGCTGATTCCTAATAATTTACATTGAAAAATATTTAACCCATCAGTCTCTGTGTCAAACACAAACAGTTTTTGTTTTTTTAATTTTCCATAGAATTCATCAAATTCTTTTTCTCCAACAACATGACAATAGTTGTGATTGCTTTTCTTGTCGTCACTCCGGACTTGCCCGCCTTGCCCGATGGCAGTCGAGGCAGGATCCGGAGTCTCTTGATCCACAGCCTGCCCTGAGCCTGTCGAAGGGCCGAAATCAGGTAGTCTATTTAACAAACTTTTGAACCCAAGCTCTTGAAAAACTTTAAAAACTTCATCTTTGTCATAAGGTGCAACTGCAGTATCATTTAAATCAAAATCTACTTTAACATCTCGAACAATGGTTGCTAATTTTTTACTAAGGAATGCCTGTTTCTTGTTATCAATAAGTAAATTATAAATTCTCTCAGTCACTTTTATATTATCGTAAGCTTTGGCCTCAACTTTTTCATACATTTTTTCCATTGAACCAAATTCTTTTATCAAACCAATCGCAGTTTTTTCACCAACTCCTGGAACACCTGGGATATTATCTGATGGATCACCGCGCAATCCTTTGTAATCAATAAGTTTCTCTGGCCCCAGGCCGTCATATTTTTCTTTTACACCCTTTTCATCATAAATAACTGTATCAGACATTCCCTTTCGCATTGTAAAAACTTGAGTATTGTCATCAACCAATTGCAATGCATCCATGTCACCAGTCACAATAATCGACAAAACATCATCGCGATCAACTTGGCGCTTTTCACAAAGCGTGCCAATTACATCATCAGCCTCAAAACCAACCTTCTCATAAATTCTTATATTTAAAACATCCAGAACATCCTTAATGATCGGTATTTGTGCGTATAATTCATCAGGCTGTTTTTCCCTGTGCGCCTTGTAATCAGCAAACTCTTCGTGACGAAATGTTTTTTCTTTGCGATCAAAAGTCACAGCAATGTACTCCGGTTTGAATTCTTTAACTGCCTTGAAAATTGTGGTAATGAAACCATAGACAGCATTTACTAATGTGCCATCTTTTGTCATCATCGGAGGCAGAGCATGAAACGCTCGGTGGAGTACCGCATTACCGTCAACTATTATAAATTTTTTCTTTTTTTTACTCATAATTATTTAGTGACAAACATCCTGTAAATTTTTTATTTTCCAAATATTATCAAACGCTTCTTTTGCTGATAACTTTTCATACAAGACTCGATAAACTTGCTCAGTAATTGGTAAATCTAATTTCATTTTTTCATTCAACTTATAAACAGACGGTACAATATTCATAGCCTCAACCACTTTTCCATTTAAACCGTTAATTATTTCATCAACGCTCAGCCCCTTTCCCAATTCTTGACCAAAAAATCTATTTCGACCGTGCTCAGACATGGCAGTAACTATTAAATCACCAACACCGGACAGTCCCATAAAAGTAATTGGTTTTGCCCCAAAATATTTACCAACTGAAGCCATTTCATTTAGCCCTCTAGAAATAATCGCTGACTTGGTGTTGACACCATAACCTAATCCATCACAAAATCCAGCGGCTACAGCAATAATATTTTTTAATGCACCGCCAAGCTCTACTCCAATAATATCATCATTGCAATAAACACGAAAATATTCTGTTTCCAAGATTTCTTTCACCTTTACTAAACAATGTTTACTTGAATGACCAATCACCGTCTTTGACGGAATTTCTTTAGCGACCTCCCAGGCAATGTTTGGACCAGACAAAGCAACAACTTCATGTTCCGTTCCCAATTCTTCTGTAATCACCTCGGATATTCTTTTATATGTTTCAGGTTCAAGCCCCTTTGATAATGTAACAACAGTTAACGGCTTATCAATAAACGGTTTTATCTTTTGAATAATTGATCTAGTAAATTTAGACGGCACAGCATTAACAATAATTTCTACGTCCTTAGTCAACTCTGAAAAATCATCAACTGCAATCAAATTTTCAGGTAGATCAAACTCAGGTAAATACAAATCATTGCGATGGACAGTATTAATACTTTTAATAACTTCTGGTTCATTTGCCCAAATTTTTACTGAATAATTTTTTTTAGCCAATAGGCTTGCAATCGAAGTCCCCCAGGCCCCAGCCCCCAAAACAGCAATATTCATAGATTTATCTTAATTATATTTAGTAAGCCCATTATATCATCTTCTCGCAAAAATAAAACCGCTCATTTTTATGAGCAGTTATTGTTATCCTTTTAGCCAAATGTAGCCGAAAGAGAGAATCCCCATTCCCACACTAATAATCAATAGTTCTAATTCCAGTTTTTGTTCTTCGCGGTCAAAACCACCTCTGATCCAGATAAAAGGGTAAATTATCGCAAAACCAGCGGCAATCAGAGACACTGCCGAAAAGAAGTTAATCATATTCGCAGCACTATTTATATAACCAGAAAAAATGAACAAGATTGTTGCCAACGCGATCGATACCTTTATAGCTTTTTTCTGTTCTAGCATTAAATCCTCCCGTTTGACTAACTAATTTAGCAAACATGACCGAAACTGTCAAGATTCAATTTAAAACTCCCACCTTTTAATAAAGATAGGAGTTTGTATTGTTAAATGAAACCTCTTTTAAGATCTGACATGTGCTGTAAATGTTCTTTCGAAACAAAAGTTCCTACTTGTAAATCCATCGCTAACAAAAGCTCTTTAATTTCTTTAAAACTTTTGCGACCAAGGCGTTTGATTTTCAAGAATTCTGTTTCGGTCTTAGCAATCAACTCGCCTACATAAACAATATTAGCGTTGTACAAACAATGAGCAGATCTCACACTCATTTCTATTTCTTGAACAGGTTTTAGTAATAGTTCAATTGGTATATCTTCAGAGCCAACCATTAACCTGCGAATCCGATGAGCAGCAATAACATCATCAACATGTTTATTCATGGGCAAGACCAACAAATCAAGCTTGCAGTTTCTAAATGCATACCACAATTTTCTTTTTGCGACTATCAAATCTCGCCTGATGCTTTGGCTACTTAATCTAAATTTCTTAGCAAGGACCTCAATCTTTTGCTTTTCTACTCCTAATCCAAAATAGGCACGTACCACAAAAGCCCTTCGTGATTCTAACAAATCAAGCGTAGCTTCAATTTCTTCTACTGCTATTGCTGGCCAAACTGGAGTGATCCTTCTACGTTCACCATTTAAAACGTGAGCATAAAGATCTTGGTGTAAATCGCCTTCAGTATAGATAATCCCATGACTAAGATTCACCCAGAACATTCGCCAGATATCCTCGGTTGAATCAGATGGTTGAGGTGATCCATACACAAATTTTAGCAGATCCAAATATGGCCGTTGTTCAACTGTACATTCAGGAAAATACAGCCTCTCCATTGTTTTAACTACGCCACGTAAATAAGGGAATAAAACATTAACTTCTAGTGCTTTTGTTAAAACCTGGAAAAGAGACTCTTCTAGCACTGTACGCTCTTTTACGAGAAACAACTTAGCAAATTCTTTGATCAAACCAATCTTCTTTTGCTGGCCTTTTGGTCGATTAGAACAATTTGCTTTTATTCCACCAATCAACCTCATATCACTAAGAATTACTAATTCATTAATGCCAGAATATTGCGACATTTCTTTACAGCTGAATCCTAGACCCGCCAACACAACTAAAAAATCGATTCTCTGTTGTCGCCATGGTCTCACGTGAACCTCCTTTTTCAAGCATTATTGTAAAGTTCAATGTTAATGATTTAGTTTATATTTTTTTTTTATAACTGTCAATAAGCTTCTCTTTACTAATCTTTACATTCAAGTTCAAATTTGCTACCATTTAATTACCTATTTTATGGCCTGGTCGCCAAGTGGTAAGGCAACGGTTTGCAAAACCGTCATTCACCGGTTCGAATCCGGTCCAGGCCTCCAAACAAAAAAACTCCGATTAACGGAGTTTTTTTGTTTTATAGTTTCTTAATATTGAACTACTTCGATTTTAATTAATCTTTTACCAAAGGTAATTGCTGTGTTACGATCTTTTTTCCATAAATCAACTCGATAATCATATCGTTTATTCATTCGATCCTCAACAGTAAAAATTCTAGTTCCATATAGTTCGGGAATCCTTACCTTCGCACCGAGAGGTAAAAAGTTAGCAGCGAGGATATCCTCTTTCCCGTGCTTACATACGTTAAAGCCACTCGCCGTAATACACGGAGTTGAATCGGTTTGATCAACCGTACTTGAATACGCAGTGGCAATAACTGTAGCCACCCGAAGAGGGTCTCTGTATTTAAGGTGTTTTTGACTATTTTCATATGCAATAAACTTTTTACTTAATAGATCTAATGGTTTAGCACTTTTGATTTCCACAGAAGAACCAGTCCCTGTTGAAACCACAATTGACTCCGCCTTGGCTGCTTGCGGAATGGTCATATTGATCAAAAAAGCAACTAATATAACTGCAAAACCCACTCTAACTGAGTTTGGCAATGGACCAGACTGTTCACGTAATAATTCTAGCGTCATATATATTATATAGGAATTATCCATTATGTGGCTAAATTTAGTTAAACCACGTAGGCGTTCACTAAATTTAGATAAAATTTCCTCATAAGGATAACTCAATTGATTTGTGTAAATTATTCCATAATATCACAATTTCAATACTTTGTCAATAGGTGAATTATCCTCTGGAATAAATCCCGTGGCAATATATTAGCACACAACAAATAACTATTCAAGGAGATTGTCCACCACGATGTTGACAAAGACAGATTTTCACGCTATCATAGGATCAATCGTCATTGTGCTCGCTAATTAATATAACATGAAGCATGTAACATATAGCACTCCCAATGAGTTGCTACATGAGACAGGACTCATGATTCACGATAAATTATGTTGTCAATTAGATTTTCACGTACAGGGAAAAAAAATTATCCGTCTTTTCGAATTATAGTTTTGGATAAACGTAAAGATCCATGGGGAGACTTTTTAGAAAACCTAGGTAACTACGACCCTAGGACAAAAAAATTAAATATAAAAGCTGACCGAGTTAAGTATTGGATTGAGAAAGGTGCCCAACCTTCAAGTACTGTACACAATCTCTTAGTCTCTCAAGATATTATTCAAGAAAAAAAAGTCCGCGTTTCTAGGTTAAGTAAAAAGAGAACGGCCAAACTTGCTGATAAACAAAAAGAAAAAGCCGCAAAAGAAACTGCAACCGACGTGTCCACCGAAACGGTAGCGAAGGAGGAAGCTCCTAAAGAAGAGGTTAAAACTGAAGAAGCTCCAACCGACGTGTCCACCGAAGCGGTAGCGAAGGAGGAGGCGCCTAAAGAAGCAGCTAAAACCGAAGCAGTAGAGAAGGATGAAGATCCCAAAGAAGAAACTAAAGTTAAAGAAGTCACTGAAAATAAAAAAGCTGAATAACAAAAAAAAATCTGTCTCAATCATCTCGAAAGACAGATTTTTGTTTACAGTAATAACATAACATTACAAATAATCGACCCTCAATGCTTCACCACAACGGACGCCAGTCGAGATGGAACAATGGTTGACTGGAATGAATAATAATCATCCACAGAACCTGGATATAGCTTTATTAAAAACTTGACAAACCAAAAATTATTTGCTATAATACATGCATAATCAATTCAAATATAATCAATTTAATTGTATCTGAATCGATTAGTTGTATGAATTAATAAGTAACGAAAATGAATCTTATGGCAAAGGAATTTGACCTGGAATTCTTAGAATTCATAGTTAAGTCAATCGTAGGTTTCCCTGACGACGTTAAGGCTAGCCGTGATATTGACGAAAGAGGTGTCCTATTAACCCTAGACATTAACCCAGCTGATATGGGATATGTGATTGGAAAGCAAGGACAAACAGCTAAGGCAATCCGAACTTTATTGAAGATTGTCGGTGCAAAAAACAATGCACGAGTTAACTTGAAAATCAATGAACCAGAAGGTTCAACAAGAGGTCCAAGACGCGAAGAAAGAGTTGACACAAAAGCTCCTGAAACAGAGGTTGTTGACACTGACGTTGTAGATGATCTAAAGATCTAAACTTTACCATTTTACAATAAGAAAAAAGCCACAACTATTGAAGTTCGTGGCTTTTTTTTGATCAAATCTCCTGGCCAATCACCAGATTCTGAAAATGATTCATTGCTGACATAATCAAAACACTTAAGTTGTCATTGTGCTGGCCCTCTATCTTTGAACTACAGGAATTGACTACCATTTCCGTACGATTAATCAAAGCGTTAGCTTCGCTAATAAAGCCCATAACCTTTTTATCTTCAAGGATAACCCTCACTAACAGGTCATGCATTTCCTCGTCACTTGAATGACAATCGAGAAAAAACTCTTTTTCTCCCCGCTCTACAGCTCGAAGCCAATCCAACAAATTCGGCCAATTCTCCTCATCATCAAGCTGTAAATATTCAATCATGAACTCCCTCAACACTACTCTTTCTCTATCCGAGAGCTGTAACATAATTTCCCTCCACTATTAATACAACAAACTACTATAGCTTTACTTTAATGGTTTGTCAAGATACACTAGAATAAATTGCTATATTGTTATATTGCTAAATTGTTTAAACAATTTAACAGTTTGACAATGTAACCATATAACTATATGAAATTCAACATAATGACAATTTTTCCAGACATACTTGACTCTTATTTCGACAAGGGTATGATTCGCATTGCTCAAGAAAAAAAACTAATCAAGATTAAAAACATTAACTTGCGTGATTTTGCTGTTGACAATCGTGGCACAGTTGACGACAGGCCCTACGGCGGTGGACCAGGACAAGTAATCATGGTTGAACCCGTTTACAAGGCGCTGCGCGCCTTGAAGATCAAAGGTCAAAAGTCAAAGAGAAAAAATACAAAATCAAAGATTGTTTTATTATCCGCGAAAGGGAAAACCTGGAATCAACAAATGGCCAAACGATTTTCCAAACTGGATGAAATCACTTTTGTTTGTCCAAGATATGAAGGTCATGATGAAAGAATTAAAAAATTTGTAGACGAAGAAATCGCAATTGGTGATTATGTTTTAACCGGTGGTGAACTTGGTGCAGCCGTTATAATTGATTCCGTAACAAGACTTCTACCAGGAGTTTTGGGTAAACAAGAATCTCTTGATGAAGAATCACATTCAAAACCGGGATACAAAGAATATCCGCAATATACCAGACCTGAAACCTTCTCCTACAAAAGAAGAGACGCGATTAATCGCGTCTCAACACATAAGCTAAAGGTCCCGAAGGTCCTACTCTCCGGTCATCATAAAAATATCCAAGAATGGCGGCAAAAAAAAAGTAAGTCTTGACAATTGTTTAGAAATATATTATTCTAATATGATCCGTGAGTTTTTTGAAACATCCCATTTAGGAGAATACAATGGAAAAGTCACAAAGATTTCAGCGAGGAGAGCAGTTGATCCCAACTATCAAAACCCAAATTGCAGCTCTTCACCGTCAGAAAGAGGCTGCTCTACATGATGGAGAAAAGCAAAACCTGAGGGACGAGATTTCCCGTCTGACAAAGGATCTGGCTGAACTAGAAGCTGGCGTCCAATTACTCCGAGAACGACAAGGATTGGTAGAAATTTTTATCACAACCAGGGAATTAGCCAAGGGTGACACCACCATTAAAGTGACGATCCCAAATGGAGACACTCCTAAAACTGTGGTCTTTGAAGATACCGGCTCTGTATTGCTCAAAGATGCTAACGGCGACACATTAGAAGTCATCGTTCAAAGTAATGAAGACGTTCCCCTATCAGGACCAAAAATGGAAATGGTCTTGGCTGGTATTCAAAATTGGGAACACGTGGAAGTTAGTATTATTGAGAAAGAGCAAGAGGAATAATCATGACGACTCGCAAGATTCAAAGAGCCAGGGATGTTATTGACCTGCTAAAAGCACATATGCTTCAGGCTAACCAACCAGAAAGAGATGCTGAAACACAAGCGTTCATTGAAAAACTGGAACGACAAATCAAAGAGCTCGAAGAAGTTGCAGGCAGGACTATTCAACTCTCCAGCGACAATGAGGCTTTGACTCGTGATCTTGAAAAACTCACAGCCCAAGTAGATGAATCTACTATTCATCTACAAATATGGGAGAACACGGCTGAAGCCACAGAGGAGATTCTCGCTATCCGTGCACTGGCCAGAGAAGAAGTGACCATTAAACTACTTTCCAAAAATCAGGTCACTATGATCTTTCATAAGGACGGTTCAATTGACTTGTGGGACCACCAAGAAGGTGACCTCTTCAAATGGTTACAGCCAAATGATCATATCAAAATCGGGGATGCCCGCCTGATCCAGGCCGCAGACACTGTTTGTGACTGGGAAACAGTTGACTTCGTTCATGACGAATAACTCTTAATATAGCAACAACAGCCCCTCACCGGGCTGTTTTTTATTCTTCTAAATTTACTCAAGAATGCTCTTAATAATACTTCCCTATTCTGGCCACACAATTTGCTTGACATATTTTTAAAAATGCCTTATACTAATCATCACAAGAGAACATTACAACTGAATATCCACCAAAGGGTCTGTTCCCGAATGTAATTTCATGATTGAAGTTGCCTACGGCAATGGACCCTTTATACATGCGAGATCTCTAATAACAATATTTATTTTTTTAACAGTAGCTAAGTGATAGGAAACTCTTCATAAATTTATGGCATGGTCCAGAACCTGCTGGTTTTACCACAGGTGCCTTTAACTGGATTTTTTATTGAGAGTTTGATCCTGGCTCAGGGTGAACGCTGGCGGCGTGTCTAAGGCATGCAAGTCGAACGATCATTGCTATTTATAGTAATGGTAGTGGCAAACGGGTGAGTAACACATTGGTAATCTACCTCAAAGACGGGCATAACCTGGGGAAACCTGGGCTAATACCCGATGTGCTGGTTTAACATAAGTTTTATCAGTAAAGCTCCGGCGCTTTGAGAGGAGCCTATGTCTCATCAGCTAGTTGGTAGGGTAAAAGCCTACCAAGGCAACGACGAGTAGCGGGTGTGAGAGCACGACCCGCCTCACTGGGACTGAGACACTGCCCAGACTCCTACGGGAGGCTGCAGTCAAGAATATTCCTCAATGCACGAAAGTGTGAAGGAGCGACGCCGCGTGATCGATGAAGCCCCTCGGGGTGTAAAGATCTTTTATCAGGGACGAACTAATGACGGTACCTGAAGAATAAGGGGCTGCTAAACTCGTGCCAGCAGCAGCGGTAATACGAGTGCCCCAAGCGTTACCCGGATTTATTGGGCGTAAAGCGTGTGCAGGTGGTTTGTTAAGTCAATGGTCAAATCCTTCAGCTCAACTGAAGAACTGCCACTGATACTGACAAACTTGAGGCTGGAAGAGGCTAGCGGAATTGCCGGTGTAGGGGTCAAATCCGTTAATATCGGCAGGAACACCAAATGCGAAGGCAGCTAGCTAGGACAGTCCTGACACTAAAACACGAAAGCGTGGGGAGCGAAGCGGATTAGATACCCGCGTAGTCCACGCCGTAAACGATGTGCACTAGACATTGGAAGTATCGACCCTTTCAGTGTCGTTCAACAAAGGTAACCCGTTAAGTGCACCGCCTGGGGAGTACGAGCGCAAGCTTAAAACTCAAAGGAATTGACGGGGACTCGCACAAGCGGTGGATCATGTGGTTTAATTCGACGATAAGCGAAAAACCTTACCAAGGCTTGACATATAGCTGCAAACCCTAAGAAACTAGGGCTCCTATGAGGGTGCTATACAGGTGCTGCATGGTTGCCGTCAGCTCGTGCCGTGAGGTGTACGGTTAAGTCCGGAAACGAGCGCAACCCCTATCCTAATTTATACTTTATTAGGAAACTGCCTCGGATAACGGGGAGGAAGGTGGGGATGACGTCAAATCAGCATGGCTCTTACGCCTTGGGCTACACACATGATACAATGGCCAGTACAAAGGGCTGCGAAGCCGTAAGGTGAAGCTAATCCCATCAAAACTGGTCTCAGTTCGGATTGAGGTCTGAAACTCGACCTCATGAAGCTGGAATCGCTAGTAACCGTGAATCAGAACGTCACGGTGAATACGTTCTCGAGTCTTGTACACACCGCCCGTCACGTCAAGAGAGTCGGTAATGCCCGAATGTCGTTGTAGAACGGCAGAAGGCAGGATTGATGATAGGGGCGAAGTCGTAACAAGGCATCCGTAGCGGAAGCTGTGGATGGAAACAACTCCTTTCTAGGGAGATTTTGATAAGGTAGGTTTACTTACTTTATCCACTCCGGTCGGACTACTTAGCGTTTTTAACGCGGTAGCATATTGTTTCCTATCACCTAAATACTGTTAAACAATTAATTAGACTTCATAGTCTAATTTTTTGTTTTTAAAATAAAAAAAGGGGGCACTTAAATGTTAAGTGTCCCCTGTGGTTTTACTATTCAGCGTTTTTGATCATTGCCTTGACCAACTTGAAAACTTTCAATTTCAGCTGATACATATGTCTTACCTGATGAGGCAACCCTAGTTCTTCACGCATTTCCGTAGTCAGTTCAGAACTTTTAAGTTGCTTTCTCTTTCTATAAAGGTGACTAAGTGCTGACGTGACATCATTCTTTTTTGTCAAAGGGAGAACGATGGCAATGTAGTCAACCATCTGAAGAGAAGAAAAACGCTCTCTTCCAAACTTCAGAAATACACAGACCATGACTCTATCCAGTAGAGTCAAATTCTTGAACCATGGTGAACTGATAATTTTTTCTGGATCAGGTGATGGTTGCTTCTTGCGTCCTGGTTTTTTCGCTGGTTGCTTGCCTTTTTTGGGTTTACTTGCTGCAGCGGTTGGCTTCGATGAAGCAACGGATTTTGGTCTGCCAACTGAATCTTCAAGTTTTACAGATTCCAATTTAGGAGCCTGTAAACTCAAGTCCGCAATAACTGCTTCGTACTTTTCCAACAATGCATTGTCCTGTCCAGGTTTGATTCCCCCTGCTTCTTGTTCTGCCTTTTCAAGTTCAGCTTTGGCCTGAACAAGCTCAGCAGAATCAGGAATATCACCAGAGTTAATCACAGCAATCATGGCTTGTTGAGCTTCCACAAACTTTTCTAGACAGTCCGCTAAAGTGGTCTGTTTTTGCAAAAACTCTTTTTCCAAATCAGCTCGCCTGGAAGTCAAGAAATCAAACACTAAGACCTGTAAACGCTCCGGCGAGCCGGCAACCTTTACTCCATCAAGTGATTGAGCCCATTCTTCTTCCTGACCATCAGACACAAAAGTATGTTTCAGGAATTGAGAACAAGCTATAAGCCAATAATTGACCTTTTTCGCGGCCAACCTTTCATCTGGGTCAAGTTCAAGTCGAATAATTACGCCTGCTCGTGTCAATCTCCAACGCAATCGATTACAATCATCATCTGTTGTGAGGATGCCAAGAATTGCTTTGGCAGTTGGAGGAAAACTATCAAATACAGATACCCCCCGCGTCAAGCCATCAAGCAATCGAGACATTGTACCACTGATAGACCTTGCTGTTCGACTTTCAATATCGACCAACATAATTTCTTCTTGTTTGATCAGCAGTTCCAAAATCCCAAACTGCGGGCAATCTTTGTGGTCTGCAACTTTCTTGATCATACCAGCTTGTTTCAGACGAGCAATAATTGTACCAAGAAACTTTTCAGCCTCAATTCCTTCTATCTCGGCAAACTCGCAAAACTCATGGAAAAATTTGGTATAATGACCATTACCCAGTCCAATGCGGAGACACTTCTTTGGTTCACCCGTAGGATTAGTTTTGACTTCAACCTCACTGGCTCGGGCCAACAAGTTCTCAACTACGCACCTTTCAGGCATGGTTACGTAAAGAAGCAATTTCTTTTGCATTTGGAGCCTCCATCCTTTTTGTATTATTAACGTACACTTCGACAACATATTACATTAGCGCATTTACATGATTTTGTCAAGTATTGAATAAATTTACACAAAAACATAAACAATCCTTGTCAATCACTGAAATAAGCTATATATTGAATGCGTACTATACTATATGACGAAGACTAACCAAAATAGTTTCGCTTCCGACCAAGAATTGGTCAAATTAACGCTAAAAAACTCAGACCATTTTGCCCAGGTCATTAATAAATACCAGCCACAACTTTTTTATTACATAAAGAGAATCTCTAATGTACCAAATGAAGATATCGAAGATCACTTACAAGAAATCTTCCTAAAAATTTATCGAAACCTAAATAATTATAATCAAAACCTTAAATTTTCTTCCTGGCTGTACCGCATTGCCAGGAATCACGTTATTAGTCATCATCGAAAACTAAAAGCCCGTCCCCAAAGAATTTCTACGGACTGGGAAATTAATGAACAAATTTTAAATAATATTGCTTCCGACTTTGAACTAGACGTCTCCTTTGACAATCAATTGATAACTAACCAAATTAAATTAACCTTAAACAAACTGGATATCAAATATAAAGAAGTAATTGTTTATAGATTTTTTGAAGATAAATCCTATGAAGAAATTGCCGATATTCTCAAAAAACCAATTGGAACAATCGGAACACTTTTAAATCGTGCCAAAAAACAATTCCATAAACATCATAAAGAATAATTCTATGACTAAAAAACTAGCGTTAAAAATTTTAGAAAAAATTAAACAACACTACATAAAACCTAAACCTAAGTGGCATTTTTGGATTAAGGAAATCATACTTTGGTTTTTGTTTGGAGTTTCAATTGTAATTGGCAGCCTAGCTTTCACTTTGATCATTCATCTACTCAAGAATGACATTTTACCAATGAGAAAATTCTTGCACGCAAACGAATATTTTTTATATTTCCCCTTTTTCTGGTTATTGATACTGGTTGTTTTCATAGCTTTGGCTTATTATCATTGGCAAAAAACTGAAAAAGGTTACAAATACAAACCTTTAATAATTCTTGGAGTCAGCATACTTACAAGTTTACTAATCAGTTGCATCTTGCTCAACCTTAACCTAGGTCGGCCACTAACTAAACAAGCAAATCAACTCCCCGGGTATAGTAAACTGGGAAAAATGCGTGGCCAACATTGGTTAAAACAAAACCCCAACCGTTTAGCTGGTCAAGTTTTAAGTGAAATTGAAAATAATCAATTTCTATTGCTTGATGCCAGTGAAATTGAATGGACAATTTTAACTGATGAAAACACCTACCCTGAAGATTTGAGTTTTATTTTGCCAAATGAAAAACTTCGCCTATTCGGAGAAAAAGAAACTGATGACACCTTCCAGGCAATCAAAATATTACCTTGGGACTTTCCTATTAATAAAAAACTTAATGCTGGCCTTAAAAAAATGAAATAAAACGCTCACCGTTTGCGTATTAGTTAACAGAAAGGCCTTTTACTTAACAATTAAATTATTAATCAATCTATGAACAAAAAATACTACATTGCAATTGCAGTTCTTGCCTTGATGATAACTACTGTTGGTGTTTCAGCTTTTGCTTCAGCTGGTGAATTAAAGTCTAGAGGTAACAAGCAAATGTCTCCTGAGATGAAAGAAAACAGGCAAGAAATGAAAACTATTTTCGAAAATAAAGACTATGCTGGCTGGGAAGCTTTAATGCAAGAAAAGGCTACCAGAATGCAGGAAAATCTGGAGACCTTCAAGGCTACCATCACTGAAGATCACTTTAATTCAATGGCTAGACTTCATGAACTAAAGGCTAGTGGTGACATGGAAGCTGCCAAAGCTTTAGCCGAAGAGCTAGGTTTGATGAAATTCAAACACAAAAAAGGTAAATTCTGCAAGGGTGGTCATAACTCAGCTTTGTCAGAACAATAAAAACACTTATTAAAAAAGATTCAACTTACGTTGAATCTTTTTTATATGAAAGCTAAAGGCCCCAGTTTAAAACTGTGGGCCTTTTTAGTAGAATTATTTATTCTTCTCGTTCTGACAAAAGCTGTCGGATTGCTGCAACTAGTAGAGTAATACCGCCATCATTTTTTCCGCCACGTGGGATGATTAAATGAGCATGCATTTTCGTTGGCTCAAAATGAGCAAGATACATATCGCGTACAACTTCCCATTGTTCAATTACCGAATCATGTGTTCGACCTCTCCCTCCTTCAGTTTCAGGAGCAGTATCCCTTCTCAGGCGACGGCTTAAACATGTATCCATTGGCGCATCTACAAAAATAGAATAGTCAGCCATCTCTCGAAACTTTTTACCCCAGAGAACCATGATCCCTTCTACAATAATAATTTTCTTTGGTGAAACAGGTGTAGCCTTTCCAGGTATTCTGGTGTGAGTGACGAAATCATAGAATGGCAATTTTGTCTTGTTGCCTTCTTGTAAATTCCGAACAACATAATAAAGCTCTTCCCAATCAATTGCGTCCGGATGATCAAAATTGATTTCAACACGTTTGGCCACCGGGATTGATGACTGGTTTAGATAAAACATATCAAGAGGAACAAGTGTGCAAATGTCCTCACCCAACTGCGCCATCATTTCTCGTACAACTGTTGATTTTCCTGAACCGCTTGAGCCGGCAACCAGAATCAATAGGGTTTGTTTCATTGTTAATAACCTCCGTATATGGTTAGTATTATAGTGTGAATGAACTATTGATGTTATATTATACCTATTTTCTAAAATCAGTCAAGCTGGAGAATAAGTCTACATTGATTTATTTAACAAAAAACATCTTGTAAAGATGTGCTTATGTGTAATATTTCTTCTGCTAATGTTTTATGAAGCTCCTTAGTAATGGGCATTTGAACTTGTTTTTTCGTGTAAAATGATATATTATATTTTTGTTTATAAAGGACTTGATTAAATCATTTTTATTTGCTACAATAATGACACGATTTAACGATAATTTAGTTCTATAATTGAACATATATCATTTTTATGGGTGGCTAGCTCAGTTGGTTAGAGCACTTCGTTTACACCGAAGGGGTCAGAGGTTCGAATCCTCTGCCACCCACCATGAAGTATTTGACTGTTGGTCAAAACTTAATGGTAAACCATAACGAATAGTTGTGATTTGCCATGAGGCTTACATCTTCGTAGACAAGGGGCTCGCCCTGAAGTCATGCGAAGCATGTACTTCAGGGCGCGTAGCTCAGTTGGTTAGAGCGCTACACTGATAATGTAGAGGTCGGAGGTTCAATTCCTCCCGCGCCCACCATGTAGTACATGCTGTGCATGACTACATGGTGAACCATTCTTTTTAATATACTTTTGCCGAGGTAGCTCAGGGGTAGAGCAGTGGACTGAAAATCCTCGTGTCGGCGGTTCAAATCCGCCCCTCGGCACCACGTAGTACATGCTTCGCATGACTACATGGTAAACCATTATTTCTATAACTCATTTTCGTCGGGGCGTGGCGCAGTTGGCTAGCGTGCGTGCTTTGGGAGCATGAGGTCGAGGGTTCGAGTCCCTCCGCCCCGACCACTTCTTAATAAGTATTGTGAATTAGATATTATTTATTTGGTATTATTTTTATTAGGGTCCTTAGCTCAGTCGGTTAGAGCGCCAGCCTTTTAAGCTGGGCGTCCTGGGTTCGATTCCCAGAGGACCCACCAGAGAAAAGTAATTTAATATTTAAATTACTTTTCTCTGAAAGTACCAAACTCTAAATAACAATTATCAAACAAATATAAAATGCTAATATCAAATTTAGTAATTTGAAAATTTGAATTTGATTAGGATTTGTCTATTGATTATTGGTAATTAATTCCGCGGGTATCGTATAATGGCTATTATCTCTGCCTTCCAAGCAGATGATGCGGGTTCGATTCCCGCTACCCGCTCCAATCAAAAAAGCATTGCCTTATGGTAATGCTTTTTTGATCCTTGGAATGTGTACGGGAATCGAACGAACAATAGCACTAAAAGAATATTCCCGCTTGCCTTGCCAAAACTTTAGTGAAGGCGGGCTACCCGCTTCATAAACCACCTATCTTTTTATTGTAATATTTACTGCTTTAAGATCCTCACAAAATCATCGATAAATTCCTGGCGGTCAAGAAAAGTCGCAACCTTAATATTGGGCTTTTGTTCACCCCAGCTCCTTCGATCTGCCGCGGTCATACCCAAAGTTACTTCACCCTTGGTTTCAACGCGCACATCCATGAGTTGTAGTTTAAAAGCTTCTGGTTTTATCAAATAGTAGGCAGCCAGTGCGTCATAAACCAATGCGCCCTTTGTATTCTTTTCGAATTCAGCAATTCCTTTTATGAAATGCTTCATCATTGACATGATTGGCTCATACAATTTTATTCCTTCAAGTCTTTCAAAATCCGACAGAGTCATAAATACTTCATTACAAATATCTAAAGGAAGAAGAACTTTTGGAGTACTACAATCAAAAACTATTTTGGCAGCATCTGGATCAACAAAAACATTAAATTCTGCAACCCTATTTTTATTACCAGGAACTTCAATTGCTCCACCCATTATCACGATCTGCTTTATCAACTCTGGCAATTGTGGTTCACGAAGAATTGCCTGCGCCAGATTTGTTTCTGGACCAATGGTTAAGATAGAGACTTGCCCCGGATTGGCTTTAACAATTTCAATTATTTTGTCTACAGCCAAATTATTCAACTTTTCCTCTTTAATAACATTCGCCCCAGCAAGACCACTCTCACCATGCACCTGTGCCTTTATTAATTCTCGTTTTAATGGTTTTTCAGCACCAGAATAAATTGGGACATCCGATTCTAGTAAATCGAGAATGTAACGCGCATTGTTTGTCGTCTTCTGAATATCAGTATTACCAGCGACAGTTGTTAATGCTTTAATATCAAACAATTTTGATTTCTCAATTAACATAATCGCCATAGCATCATCATGACCTGGATCAGTGTCAATTATTAATAATGGTTTTGAATCATTTTCTAGTTGTTTGATCATATAATTTTTGATAATTCTTCTATATTTTTTAATGTAATATACTTATTATTATGATTGTTTTCCATGTCAGTAATATGTACAGCTCTCAGCCCGGTAGCAATTGCTGGTAAAACATCAGAGCCGAGAGAATCTCCAACCATCATTACTTCATGTGGCTCCAATTTGAAGTCCGAACAAACTTTTTTGTAAATATCACTCAAGCCCCCTTTGGGCATAGCCTCATTTTTCTCCCAAGCATAAAATAAATCAAACAAATCGCTATTTATCTTGGTTGCAAATAGAATCTTCTCCGCTAATTTTCTTGGGCCGTCCGTAATTACTCCGACAAGTAACCCTTTTTCCTTAAGTGCCTGTAAAACCTCCATTGTTTTTGGTAATGGTTCTAAGTATTTTTCAGGCGCCAGATCAATTAATGCATCATACCACTTATCTATTCCAATTCCTTGGGTTAGGAATGCTTTTTCTCCCTGCCCATTATACATTTCTCGATGCTGATCCGCAATTTGTTTTCCTTCTGATTGAGACACCTGCAAACATTTTGCTAATGTGTTTTCCAAGATTTTAGAATATTCTTTGTATAATAAATTCGCCTTCTCTCCATATATTAGAGTCAGATCAACGTCAAATAAGATTAATTTTATGTCTTTCATAAGTTTTATAGTTTAAAAAATCACCTTCAGCTCGAAGGTGATTGTGTTAATTTAATAATTTATCATTATATAATCAAAAACCTACGAGCCAACTACTAATAATCTCGTGGTGCCAATATGTTTTTGAATTTGTACAATGGTTATTCATATCAATTGTATTATAATATATTTCGAGATTTTGTCAACCCTGAACCTTATCACTCTCTACCATCCAATCCTCCTCGGCTTTTTTTATTTGAGTCTCAATTTCTTTTGATCTTTTGGTTAAACCCGGATCAAAACTTTTGGGATCTTCAAGAATTTTTTGAGTTATTAATTCCTGTTCTTTTTTTAGGCTAGCTAACTGTTTTTCTAACTTACTTAATTCTCGCTTTATCCTTTTCTTTTCTTCAAGTAAATATTTTCGCTGTTCCTTGTCCTTCGTTGTTTCTGTTGTCGAAGATTTTTTTTCTTCGCTATTAAGTGATTTATTTTCTAAATGTTCTACATAATCTTCAAAGTCTCCATAAAAATGTTTAATTGTACCATCTTTCACTTCCAAAATTCTAGTGGCTAAAATATTAATAAAAGTACGATCATGACTAACAAATAAAATTGTAACATTCGCCTCAGCCAATGATCGCGCCAAGACTTCCGCCGTCTCAAAGTCCAAATGACTTGTTGGCTCATCTAAAAGTAAAACGTCACAATTGTTCAACAAAATACCAGCAATGCACAACCTCGCCTTTTCACCACCTGACAAAACTGAGATTGGCTTTTTCAAGTCATCATCTCTGAAAAGAAAATTACTAGCCATTTTAAAAATGTCTTCTTCCGGACAATTATAGTCAGCTGATTGTCTTAAATATTGTTGGACCGTTTCCTCATTTTTAAGTCCTATGGTTAAATGCTGCGCATAATAAGCCACCTTGATATTTTCTGCTTTTTTATATGTCCCACTAATTGGATTAATTTCTTCAGCCAAAGTTTTTAGAAAAGTACTCTTACCTTGTCCATTATCTCCCAAGATCGCGACATGTGATCCTTTTTCAATATCTATCTCAATATCTTCAACAACTTTTTTATCACCATAGCCAATTACCAAGTCCAACAATCGCCAAGCAAAGCCTTTTTGTTGTTTTGTGTTTTGAATTTTAATTCTTACATTGGAAAGTGATTTTTCAATATCAATCGTTTCCATTTTAGCAATTTGTTTAGCTTTTGATTTTGCCTGAGAAGCCTTGGAAGCCTTAGCTCCAAATCGATCAACAAATTTTTGCAAATGTTGCTTCTTTTTCTCTTGTTTTTTATTAAAATTCTCTTCAGTTTCAAGTTTTTTCTTTTTATGTTCAAAATAATTCTCTAACGTATTAGGAAAGTGAATAGTTTTACCTCTTTCAATTTCCAATATTTCCTGACAAGTATTTCTGATAAATTTACGATCGTGAGAAATTATCAAATAAGAACCTCTATAATCGATCAAGAACTTTTCCAGCAAAAGCATTGTACTAAGATCCAAATAATTCGTTGGCTCGTCAAGTAAAATTAGATTTGGTTCCTTTAATAACATTGCAGAAAGTTTGACTCTCATTTGATATCCACCGGACAAACTGGTGATCAAAGCATCTAGCTTCTCATTCTTCAATTCAAACTGAGCTGCAATCTTGGCGCATTCCCATTCTTCTCTGTCACTTTCACGCATCAAATAAGACAAAACAGTGTCGTCTTCCTGAAAATCATCTTCTTGTTTTAAATAACCAAGCTGTGTTTGACTTCCAATAATAACTTCCCCAGAATCCGCTTGCTCATGACCCGTTATAATATTAAATAAAGTTGATTTCCCAGCACCATTTCTACCAATTACTGCTATTTTCTTTCTTTCTCCAACACTAAAACTGGCCTCATTCAAGAGAACTTGCCGACTATATGCCTTTGAGACACTACTTACTTGTAATAGATTGGCCATATGGTCATATTATAATGATATTGTAATTTTAGTCAATGTTACATGAACCTAGACATAGTAAAAACTCCCCTTGACAGTCTTTCATATTCATAGTATACTTAATGTCTTATAAACAATTACTCATTCTTAAATAGTGGGTAATAACTCGAACCACTTTTGTGTCATATGAGAGTGTTGGCGGATAGACGTTTAGGAATAATTTTAAAATTTTGAGTATATTGGGCAAAAAATTTTTGAAGCATATCTGTAGATATAGTGAAAAAAGATTTTGTTCAAGATACTAGAATTTAAGAATTATAACAAGCGCTATATTCGGTAACACTCACATATCTGTGACCTACTTGGACATCGGGTTACAGTAAGTAAAATAATATGACACAAAGTGAACCAATCACCTTTGGTGATGTTGGTGTTTCTATTGATTTATTACAAATCTTAGACGCCAAAAAATTAACTAATCCAACTCCTATTCAAGAAAAATGTATTTCTCTCGGTCTTGAAGGCAAAGATATTGTCGGAGTTGCACAAACAGGGACAGGAAAAACCTTAGCTTTTGGCTTACCTGCGATACAAAAAATTAGAAAAGGCAATTGCAAATGTGTAATTATGCTACCAACCAGAGAACTTGCTATACAAGTTGACGAAGTTTTGTCAGATTTAGGAAAGTCTTTTGGTATCAAAACAGCGCTTTTAATAGGTGGTGTTTCTTCCTATCCTCAAAAAATTGCTTTAAGAAAAAAACCTCAAATTATTATTGCTACTCCGGGCAGATTAATTGACCATATCCAGAGAAAAAACTGTAATCTATCTGATATTAATTTAGTTGTCCTGGATGAAGCTGACAGAATGCTAGATATTGGATTTATGCCACAAATTAGGGAAATTCTAAAATCAATTCCTACCAAAAGACAAACAATGTTATTTTCTGCGACAATTCCAATGGAAATTTCCGATCTTTCAGTCCAGTACATGAATAACCCTGTACGGATCGAAGTGTCACCTTCTGGGACAAGTGCTAAGAATGTTAAGCAAGAAGCCTACATTGTAAAATCGGAAAATAAACAACCATTGTTAAAAGAGGTTATTAAAGAAACCTCTGGCAGTGTTCTTGTTTTCACTAGAACTAAACATAAAGCAAAAAAGATTGCCTTAGTTTTAAGAAACGCTGGATTTAATGCAGTTGAGATGCATTCTAATAGATCATTAGATCAACGAAGAAAAGCATTAGAAGGATTTAAATCCGGAAAATTCAAGATTCTTGTTGCAACTGATGTTGCTGCTCGAGGTCTTGATGTAGACGACATCTCACTTGTTGTTAATTTCGATTTACCAAACAACGCTGAAGATTATGTTCATCGTATTGGAAGAACCGGAAGAGCAGGTAAAAGCGGTAAAGCACTTGCATTCATAGAACCAAATGAAAAATTCAAGCTTAATAAAATTGAAAGATTAATAAAAAAGAATATCATAATTATTAAGGGCTCTGAAGAACTAACCGGGGTTAGTGACCGACCACAAAAACGATACCAAGGTCGAAAAAGGCGCCCTTCAAATCCTCAATGGGGACGAAAAAATAAACCATCACGAAATAGTACAAAAGATTATGGTCGTAACAGCAAAACAACTGCCAAAAGAAATAAAAAAAGGAATAAACGAAGATAATCTTTGACTTTGCTATAAAAAAACTGTACTATTAAGCAAATTATTTAAATTCATTTTAAGAAACTCAATCAAATATGGAAATCAGAAATATTGCAATTATTGCTCACGTGGATCATGGTAAAACAACTTTAACTGATGCCTTAATGAAGCAAACAGGAACTTGTGAAGAAGGACAAAGCATGGACAGTGATAAGTTGGAACAGGAAAGAGGAATTACTATTTATTCTAAAAACACTTCCGTTCTCTATAAAGACACAAAAATCAACATCGTGGACACTCCTGGTCATGCTGATTTTGGTTCAGAAGTTGAACGAGTTTTGCGTTCAATCGATTCTGTATTGCTAGTAGTTGACGCACAAGAAGGACCAATGCCTCAAACAAGGTTTGTTTTGAAAAAATCACTAGAACTTGGTTTAAAACCAATTGTTGTTATTAATAAGATAGATAAACCGGCAGCTCGAGTGGAAGAAGTTGAAGAAATGGTTTATGAACTTTTTCTTAATTTAGATGCTAATGATGAACAATTAAATTTTCCTACTATCTATGCCAATGCCAAACAGGGTGTGGCTATGAATAAAATGACTGAAAAAGGTAAAGACTTAATGCCAATCTTAGATGTTATTTTAGAATATGTTAACCCAGCATCTTCTCCTGAAAAAGAAACACAACAATTACTTCTTCAACCTTTTAATTTGGCTTATGATAATTTCCTTGGCAGATTAGCCGTTGGTAGAATTTATGAAGGTAAAATTTCAAAAAGCCAAACAGTCACAATCTTAAATCCTAGCGGTAAAAACAGAACCGGTAAAATATCAAAACTATTTACTTTTCACGGGATTGAAAGAAAAGAAGTTTCAGAAGCTACAGCTGGAGAAATCGTTATGATCGCTGGATTACCAGATATATTTATTGGAGAAACAATCTGTGAAGATGAAAAGCAAGAAGCACTACCAGACATAAAAATTGATGAGCCAACTATTTCACTTAACTTTTTTGTAAATGATTCACCAGTTGCTGGACAGGAAGGCAAACATGTCACCAACAGTAAATTAAAAGAAAGACTGGAAAAAGAATTAGAGGTAAACGTTGGTTTGAAAATTGATTTTTCTGAAACGACTTTTTATAAAGTTCTTGGACGTGGCGAATTGCACATTGCTATACTTTTAGAAAACATGCGCAGAGAAAACTACGAATTGCAAGTTTCCCAACCGATGGTAATTATCAAAGAGGTTTATGGCGAGAAACAAGAACCATTCGAAGAAGTAACTATCGATGTTCCTGACGAAATGTCTGGCTCTATTATTGAAAAAATGTCAAAGAGAAAAGGTTTGCTAGCCAATATGACTTCTAAAAATGGACGAACTAGATTGATTTTTGAAATCCCGGTCAGAGGATTACTCGGTTATCGAACTGACTTCATTGTTGATACTAGAGGCGAAGGTATTTTCTGTAGTAGAATGATTGGTTTCAAAAAACATACTGGTGCAATTGAAAAAGCTGATACTGGCTCTATGATCTCCATGGCCACAGGAAAAGCTTTGGGATTCTCTTTGTTTAATCTTCAAAATCGTGGGACTTTATATATTGGAGCAAATACTGATGTTTACGAAGGCATGGTTATTGGTAATGTCGCCAAGGGTAATGACATGGAAGTAAACCCTATCAAAGGTAAACAATTAACAAACATGCGATCCTCAGGTGCTGATGAAGCTATTAATTTAACTCCACCAGTAGAAATCACAATCGAAAGAGGCTTTGGTATAATGAAAGATGATGAATATTTAGAAGTAACTCCCAAAAATATCAGACTTAGAAAAAAACACTTAACCAAGACTGATCGAAATAAACATCTCGTAAAATAATACTTTTCTTTAAATAAAAAAACATCGCCTATTGCGATGTTTTTTTATTAACACAAGACATCCACTCAAAAACTGGAAAAACTCAATAAAATAACGTATAATATATATGAAAAATACATAATGATTTCCCAAATATGAAAAAATATTTTATATTACTTTTTGTAATAGTCGGCTTTTGTTTTACAGCTGTATCTGCAAGCGCTGCCACTATATACTCCAACAGTTCAACTGGAAACGACACCACAGGTGACGGTACTTCGGGTACTCCATATAAAACATTTCATAAAGCATATACTTCAGCTTCAACTGATGATACTCTTGATTTGACCGGTACTTTTAATTGGGCAGATGGTGACGAATCTGGTGACGCATCTTATTCAGGTTATACAATTGGGAAAAATATAATTATTCAAGGACAAGGTTCAGATCAAACAATTATTCAAGCTGCTTCAACCGCGCTATCTTCCGGCAAAAGAGTTTTCACAATTTCAGCCGGTTATTCATTAACTATCCTTGATGCCAATATTAGATACGGTTATCCAACCTCCTATAACTCTGGAGGTTGTATTTTAGTTAATTCAACTGCCACTCTAACCATAAATCGATCAGAGGTTAATAACTGTAAAGCCCAAACCGGATATGGTGGTGGTATTTATGCTTCCGGTAATACTACTATTATTGATTCTGCAATTCATTCGAATGGCGTTTATTATGATGGAGCAGGAATTGTAATTACAGGTGGTGCAAATCTGATTTTAACTAATTCAACCGTCTACAACAATGTTGGTTCTGGTAACGCAAACTATAATGGTGGAGGAATCTTGGTCGGAGCAAATGACAATACCACGGCCACAGCAACAATTACCAACTCAACAATCACAGATAACTATGCTCGTTATGGAGGTGGCGGTATCTATCTTTCTGGAAATGCCGATCTACGTCTCTATATAAAAAACAGTATCGTAGCCCAAAACGACTCCAACAATGGAGGAAACTACAACAACATCTTCAAAGAAACAGCCGCCGTCATTACCAGCAACGGTTACAACATTATCGGAGGATCAAACAGTTATACCGCAGCCGCGGGCGACTGGACCGACCAAGGCAACGACGGAACATTTGAACTATATTCAGTAGGTACAACAGGCTCACTAAATTTAGACGCCACACCTTCATACAATGACAGTTCACGAAAAACATATACTTACGGAATTTTATCCGGTAGCGTTGCCATTAACAATTCAAATGCTACAGCCAACAACGGAGTTAGCATCCCTTCAACCGACCAAAGAAATGCCACCCGAGCAGGCGCTGCAGACATCGGTGCATTTGAATACAACGGTACAGGTCTAACAGTTATCGAACCATCAACTCAAACAACCGATATATCATTCACCCTAGTCGACAACGAACAATTAGCTCTCAGCTGGACAAATGGAAATGGTGACAAAAGAGTCATCTTTGCAAAACAAGCTAGTTCAGGAACAGCCAGCCCAGTTGACGGTACTTCATATTCAGCCAATTCTGTTCTTGGTAGCGGAGATCAAATCGGCGAAACAGGTTGGTACACCATATACAACGGGGTCGGAACCTCTGTCACTTTGACAGGACTAACAGATTCAACTTCCTATATTTTTCAAGCATTTGAACACAACGGCATAACCGATGGTACAGTTAACTATTTCACAGATTCGGCTTCAAACAATCCAAAAGTCCAGGCCACCCATACTCCGACAACAATTTATGTCAATTATTCCACTGGAAACGACAGCACCGGTGACGGATCATCAGGAACCCCTTACAAAACTTTTTACAAAGCATATACCATGTCTTCCGGTGGAGATACCTTGGATTTGACCGGAACCTTTGATTGGTCAAACGCCGACGAAACTGGTGACGCATCTTCTTCAGGCTATACAATTGGAAAAGATATAATTATTCAAGGACAAGGTGCAGATCAAACAATTATTCAAGCTGCTTCGACTGCGCTATCTTCCGGTAAAAGAGTTTTTACAATTTCAGCCGGTTATTCATTAACTATTCTTGATGCTAATATAAGATATGGTTATCCAACCTCATATAGTTCTGGTGGTTGTATTTTGGTTAGTTCAACATCAACCTTAACCATGAACCGATCAGAAGTTAACAACTGTAAAGCCCAAACTGGATATGGTGGAGGTATTTATGCTGCAGGAGATACGACTATCACTGACTCCTCTATTTATTCAAATAGTGTTTATTACGATGGAGCTGGAATTGTTATTACTGGTGGTGCAAATCTAATCCTGACGAATTCAACTGTTTACGATAATATCGGAGCTAGTTATCCAAGTTATAATGGTGGTGGAATTTTAATTGGCCAAAATGATAACGCAACAGCAACAGCTACAATCACCAATTGTACAATTACCGGCAACTATACACCCTATGGAGGTGGTGGGATTTATCTTTCTGGTAATGCTGGACTTGTTTTGAATTTAAAAAATAGTATTGTAGCTGGCAATAGCTCCAATAACGGAGGTCAATATAATAATATTTTTAAGGAAACTGCAGCAACAATTACAAGTAATGGATATAATGTTGTTGGAGCTTCTAAATATTTCACCCCCACTACAGGAGATTGGGGAGATCAAGACAATAATGGAACTTATGACTTATATTCAGTAGGCACAACAGGCTCACTAAATTTAGACTCCACACCTTCATACAATGATAGTTCACGAAAAACATATACTTACGGGATTTTATCCGGTAGCGTTGCCATCAACAATTCAAATGCTACCGCCAACAACGGAGTTGGAATCCCCTCAACTGACCAGAGAAATGCCACCCGAGCAGGCGCTGCAGACATCGGTGCATTTGAATACAACGGTACAGGTCTAACAGTCATCGAACCATCAACTCAAACAACAGAGATATCATTCACCCTAGTCGACAACGAACAACTAGCTCTCAGCTGGACAAATGGAAATGGTGACAAGAGAGTCGTCTTTGCCAAGCAAGCTAGCTCAGGAACAGCCAGTCCTGTTGACGGTACTTCATATTCAGCCAATTCTATTCTTGGTAGCGGAGATCAAATCGGTGAAACTGGCTGGTACGCTATATACAATGGGGTCGGAACCTCTGTCACTATGACAGGACTAACAGATTCCACTTCCTATATTTTCCAAGCATTTGAACACAACGGAGTAACCGATGGTACTGTTAACTATTTCACAGATTCGGCTTCAAACAATCCAAAAGTTCAGGCCACCCACACCCCGATAACAATTTATGTCAATTATTCCACTGGAAACGACAGCACCGGTGACGGTACTTCTGGTACTCCATATAAAACTTTTCACAAAGCATATACTATGTCTTCCGGTGGAGATACCTTGGATTTAACCGGAACCTTTGACTGGTCAAACGCCGACGAAACTGGCGATGTTACCACTTCAGGCTACGTAATTGACAAAGACCTAATCCTCCAAGGCCAATCAGCCTCAACAACATTCATACAAGCCGCTTCCTCTGCAGAAACAGCCGGCAAAAAGGTTTTTTCAGTTTCCGGTAGTTACGACCTCACAATACAAGATCTCAACATTAGATATGGCTACCCAACAACATACACTTCAGGCGGTTGTATTAATGTCGGTGGAACAGCGACTTTGACAATGAACCGCTCAGAAGTAAATAACTGCAAAGCCTATCGTGGCTACGGAGGGGGAATTTACGCTTCAGGAGACACCACCATCACCAATTCTTCGATTTATTCCAATGGCGTCTATTACGACGGAGCTGGAATTGTAATTACCTCCGGAGCAGATCTCATCATGACCAACTCCACCGTCTATAACAACATCGGTCCAGGTTACCCTAGCTACAACGGCGGAGGAATATTGGTCGGAGCAAATGATAATACCACAGCCACAGCAACAATCACCAATTGTACAATTACCGGCAATTATACTCCCTATGGAGGTGGTGGGATTTATGTTTCTGGTAATGCAGGCCTTGTCCTTAATCTTAAAAATACTATTGTAGCTGGCAATACATCAAACAATGGCGGACAATACAATAATGTTTTCAAAGAAACTGCCGCGACTATCACCAGTAACGGATACAACATAGTCGGAGCTTCAAAATACTACACCGCAGCCACCGGTGACTGGACTGACCAAGACAACAACGGCACCTACGATTTGTACTCAATAGGAACAACCGGATCATTAAATCTGGACAGCTCATCAGCAAACAATGACAATACCTATGGCACACTAACCTACGGAATACAAAGCAGTAGTATCGCCATCAATAATGCCAATGCTACGGCTAACAATGGAGTTAGTATTCCATCAACCGATCAAAGAGGAGCTGGCCGAAACAGTACCGCCGACATTGGAGCTTTTGAATACGACGGCGACTATACCATCACCCAGCCGACAACCCAAGCCTCTTCCATCAGCTTCTCATCAGTTAACTTCACCCAAATAGACCTCAGCTGGACAGCAGGCAACGGATCAAAAAACATTGTCTTCGTAAAACAAGCAAATACCGGCACGGCCTCCCCTGTCGACGAATCAAACTACACTGCCAATGCGGCCTTTGGTAGCGGTTCCCAAATAAGCTCCACCGGTTGGTATGCTGTATACGACGGTACTGGAACAAGCGTAACCCTAACCGGACTATCTGCCGGAACCGATTATATTGCCCAAGTATTCACCTACAACGGCATCACCTCAGGTGGAGAAAACTATTTTACAGACACCGCCACCAATAATCCCAATACTCAAGCAACAGCAGAAGTAACAGAACCAACAACCCAAGCTACAAATATCACTTTTTCTTCAATAGCCTACACCCAGATGACCATCGGTTGGAGCAACGGTGATGGCACAAAAAGAGTCGTTTTCGTAAAACAAGCCAACACCGGAACAGCTACTCCAGTAGATGACACTGTCTACACCGCCAACACCACTTTTGGCAGCGGAACCCAAATTAGCTCCACAGGCTGGTACGCAGTCTACAACAACACCGGCACAAGCGTAACTATTACCGGACTGACTGCAGGCACAGACTACATAGCTCAAGTTTTCGAATACGACAGCTTCGAATCAACCTATGATTATTTTACCGAGACAGCATCAAACAACCCCAAATCTTCCGCCAGCACTTCAGTAACAACACCCAGCACTCAAACCACAAACATTAGCTTCTCTTCAGTCGGATATACTCAAACAGACATTTCATGGTCAAATGGTAACGGAGACGCAAGAATTGTTTTTCTAAAAGAAGCCAGTACAGGAACAGCTTCCCCAGTAGACGACACCACCTATTCAGCCAATGCAGCATTTGAAAGCGGAACTCAAATAGGATCAACTGGATGGTACACAGTCTACTCCGGCACAGGAACAAGTGTCACAGTTACAGGTTTATCAACCGGAACAACATACATTGCCCAAGTTTTTGAATACAATACCAGTGGAGCACTCTCCAAATACTTCACCGATAGCGCTTCAAACAACCCAAAAACTCAAGCAACCAATTCAGTAACAGAACCGACCACCCAATCTAGCAATGTCAGCTTTTCTTCTGTTACCGGGACTGGATTCACCACTTCCTGGACCAACGGTAACGGTGACGCCAGAGCCGTATTTATAAAACAAGCATCATCAGGCACAGCCGAACCGGTCGACGACACCACTTATACCGCCAACACAGCCTTTAGTTCAGGTACCCAAATAGGTTCTACCGGTTGGTACTGCGTTTACAATGGAACAAGTACCAACGTATCTATTACCGGACTTTCCAGTTCCGCCACTTATCAAGTGCAAGTTTTCGAATACAACGGCGATGCCGGCATTGAAAACTATTTAACCGATTCAGCCTCAAACAATCCCAAAAGTCAAGCCACAGCTTCTGAAGTTCAAATTGGCGAAGGAACAGGTTCTCAAAACTATTTACCTTGGGCTAATTATTATCGCTATTCATACTCTCAAATGATCTACACCAGCTCTGATATTGGTTCCAACGGATCTATCGATACGATAAAGTTTAAATACAACGGCAACAACACTTATACCTGGAATAACATGGTTGTCTATATGGGCCATACCGACAAAGCTACTTTTTCTTCTGGCAGCGATTGGGTCGCAGTAGGAGATTTGACCCAAGTATATTCTGGTTCAGTATCCGTAACAGCTGGAGCTTCAGCATGGGATACTATTACACTCGATAGCGAATTTGAATACAACGGATCAGACAATCTAATAATTGCCATCGACAACAATCACGGAAGCTACACATCCTCAAGTAGCAAATGGTACTATACTAGCGCTAGTAATACTTTTATTTATAGACAAAGTGATTCAGTCAATTATAGCCCATCCAGCCCGGGTACTGGTACTCTGAATTCATACCGTCCAAATATAATTCTAAATCTAAATCCTTTAACTCACTCTCTTTCATATTCAGCCGGAGACAACGGCTCAATTTCCGGTACAACTTCTCAAACCATTGAAGAAGGCTCAAACGGTACAGCTGTCACCGCAGTCCCAAGCACTGGATACCAATTCGTCAGCTGGAGTGATGGGTCTACAGCAAACCCAAGAACAGACCTTGACGTCTCTGAAGACGTCACAGTAAGTGCCTCATTTGCCACTCGAGTCTACACTCTAACCTACTCCGCAGGAGTAAACGGATCCTTGACAGGAGTCACTCCTCAAAACGTCGCCCACAATGGAACAGCCCTCACTGTGACCGCCGTAGCCAACTCTGGATATGTCTTTTCTACATGGTCAGATGGTATCCTTACCGCCGCTAGAACAGATTCCAGTGTAATCGCCGACGCCACTCTAACAGCAACCTTCATCGAATCAACGCCCTACATCTACGTCAACAGCTCCACCGGAAACGACAATGTCGGCAATGGAACCTCCGGCAATCCATACAAAACTTTTCACAAAGCCTACACCCAAGCTGAAAATGATTATGTTATCGATCTAACCGGTACTTTCGACTGGACCAATGCAGCTGAAACTGGCGATGCCAAATACACAGGATATTCCATAGCCAAAGACTTAACCATCCGCGGACAAGGCTCAGATGCAACTATCATTCAAGCCGCTTCTGCAGATAATATCGCCGACAGAAGAATTTTTACAATTGCTGCTAACACTACAGTTACTATTCAAGATCTTGCTATAAGATACGGAAAAATTGATGACAGAACAGGAACAGCATTAAATAATGAAGGCGGTGGTATTTTAAATTTAGGAACAGTCACGGTCAATGATTGTGAAATATATAACAACCGAGTGCCAACCGGTTATGGTGGTGGTGGACTATCAAATCGTCATTTAATGACCATCAATGATAGTGCAATCTATAATAATATTGCTTACTACATGGGTGGTGGTGTTTTAAATAGTTATACCGTTTCTGCTAGTGGTTATTTAACTATTACTAATTCAACTATTTATTCGAATCAAGTTACGCAAGTCATAGCTTATACAGAAGGAGGTGGTGTTCATTTTCGAAAAGGAAACGGAACTATTACAAATACTACAGTAACTAAAAATACTGCTTGTGGAGTTGCAGGTGTGGGAATGGATGATGCCAATGGCACTGTAAAACTAAAAAATAATATTTTCGCAGGAAATCTGCAAAAAGTTCATTCATATTGCAGTAATGGCGCCTACCCTAAAGGCTTTGATTTTAGACAAAGTGGCTACGGCAACGTTGTTGATGGTGGAAATAATATTATTGGTGGTTATGCTCAGAATTACAATTTTACAGTCAGCACTGATTGGACTGACACTGATCGAGATGGAACTTTTACTAAATATGGGACAGAGACAACTGGCACAATTAATTTCGCTGATGCAGCGGCCTTGAATTCTAGCCCTAATAAAACAAAAACCTTCGCCGTAACAGAATCAAGTATTGCTATTAATAACGGATCAACTGGAACAAATGGAAATGTTACTGTCTCAACAATCGACCAAAGAGGTGCAGCTAGAAGCGGAACGGTAGATATTGGTGCGTATGAATATGGTGGTCAATTCCTTAATACTTATACTTTGACTTATTTATCAGGACTCGGTGGATATATTTCTGGTACTGCTCTGCAAGAAAATGTTCCTGAAGATGCCAACGGAACAGCCGTCACTCCAACTCCAAATACGGGGTATGAATTCGTGGATTGGAGCGATGAAGCAACTGACAATCCAAGAACTGATTCCAGTGTTTCTGCTAATGTTTCTGTAACTGCTAATTTTCAAGTCATCACTTATGACCTCAGCTACTCAGCTGGAGCAAATGGTTCTTTGACAGGAACAACGTCACAAACTGTTAATTATGGCTCAAATGGTACAGCTGTTACCGCAGTTCCAGCTGATGGATATAATTTTATTGGTTGGAGTGATGGAGTAGTCACCAATCCTCGCACAGATAGTGGTGTCACTGCTGACGCTACAGTAACGGCCAGCTTTGCTTCAAATTCTTATAATCTTATTTATACTGCCGGTGCAAACGGTTCTTTAACGGGCACTGCAACTCAGTTAGTTACCTCTGGCGCAGATGGATCTGCTGTAACTGCCGTTCCTGCTACCGGATATGCCTTTGTAAATTGGAGTGACAGCTCAACAGCTAATCCACGAACTGATACCAGTGTAGGCTCCAATTTGTCAGTCACTGCAAATTTTTCTACCGTAAACTACACTCTTACATATTCCGCCGGATCAAATGGTTCTTTGACAGGAACAGCATCGCAAACTGTTAGTTATGCGGCTGACGGTACAGCTGTGACAGCCGTACCTAGCGCTGGCTACTCCTTTGTTAATTGGAGTGACGCTTCAACTGATAATCCACGAACTGATACCAGTATTTCAGGAGATGTTACTGTCACTGCAAATTTTTCAATGAATACTTTTACTTTAACGTATACGGTCGATTATAGAGGAACGCTTACCGGCAGCGCTTCGCAAACAATTAATTATGGGGAAAACGGCACAGCTATAACTGCGGTTGCTAATTCAGGGTTTACTTTTTTTAGATGGAGTGATGGGTCAACAAATAATCCAAGAACTGACACTAATATAACGAGCAACAAAAGTGTTCGAGCTTATTTTATCTTAGCTGCCTTCACTTCAGCATATACTGCTGGAACTAATGGAACTCTCGTTGGGCAAACAAGTCAATCTTCCTATTACGCAGGAAGCAATAGACCGGTTGTGGCTATTCCAAATGAAGGTTACACCTTTCTCAGCTGGAGTGATGGTGTAACAACCGATAAGAGAACTGATCTTGGTCTTTCTGAGAATATTAATGTAACTGCAAATTTTGCGCTAAAAACATACAGCCTGGAATATACAGCTGGTGCCAATGGCTCTGTCACAGGGACAACGTCACAAACCATAAATTATGGAGATACTGGATCAGCAATAACTGCTGTACCAAATTCTAGATTTAGTTTTGTTAAATGGAGTGATGGATCAATTACTAATCCGAGAACTGATACTGGTGAAAATATTAATGTTAATGCTGTTTTTGGTGTAGATAGATATGCTTTAACATATGTGGCAGGCTCGAATGGCACCGTAACTGGAACAACTTCTCAAACACTTTCCGCCGGAGAAAATGGAACTGCTATTACCGCCACACCAAATTCTGGATATGCCTTTTCTAGCTGGAGTGACAGTTCAACTGACAACCCAAGGACAGATACAAATATTTCTTCCAGCATGTACCTGACTGCCAACTTTACAATTAATACTTTTACTCTTTCATATTCAGCTGGTGACAATGGCTCTCTGACCGGAACAACCTCACAATCTGTGAATTATTCCGCTGACAGTACCGCGGTAACTGCGGTTCCTGATAGCGGATATCACTTTGTAAATTGGAGTGATGGAAGTGCACAAAATCCTAGAACTGATGTAAATGTTTCCGCAAACGTTTCTATATCTGCAACCTTTGCGGAAAACAGAGCAGCAACAACCATTTACGTTAATAATTCAACTGGAAATGACACAACTGGTGATGGCAGTTCTGATACTCCTTACAAAACATTTCACAAAGGATATATTATGTCTGCTACTGGCGATATTTTGGACTTGACCGGCACCTTCACTTGGACTGACGCTGCGGAAATTGGAGACTACTACAAACAAGGTTATGTGCTTACAAAAAACTTGACCGTACAAGGGCAAGGTGCAGACACGACAATTATTCAGGCTGCCAGCCGAGACAACAGTGCCAATCGAAGAGTTTTTACTGTTGTTTCTGGAGCAACTGTAACTTTTCAAAATTTAACTGTCAGATATGGTCGGGTTTTTGGCTATCAAAGTGATGGAGGTGGAATTAGAAATGATGGAATAACGACGATTGATGATTGCGAGATCTACAATAATCGTTCAGCTTCAGATTCTGGTGGTGGTATTTCGAATAGACATACTTTAACTGTTACTAATAGTTCTATTTATAATAATGTTGCTTATTACATGGGAGGAGGAATTGTTAACAGTTTCTATGTTGATCCTTCTGGTTATTTAACAGTTACCAATTCAACAATTGCCTATAATCAACAAACTACTGGAATTGCTTACACAGAAGGTGGTGGAATACATATCAGAAAAGGTAGTGCAACGATTACTAATTCAACAATTGCCTATAATACAGCTACAGGTGTTGCGGGCCTTGGCATAGATGACTCCGATGGAACGATAACAATTAAAAATACAATTATTGCCAATAATATTAAACGAAACAGTGATTATTATGTTGACTTTGGCTTCCGAGCCAGTGGTCAAGGCAATGTTGTTGATAATGGAAATAATATTGTTGGTGTTTCTCAGAACTATACATGGTCTGGAACTGGCGACTGGTCGGATGTCGATCGTGACGGTACATTTCTTTTGAATAACTCAATAACTACCGGCTCATTGAATTTAAATTCGTATTTGGCATTTAACGGCAACACCAATAAAACCAAAACTCTCTCCGTTTCAACCGGAAGTGTGGCTATTGATTACGGAACTACTGGCACTAACGGAGCAGTTAGTGTGCCGACAGCTGATCAAAGAGATTTCATAAGAGAGTCTACACCAGATATTGGATCGTTTGAATTCTTAAGTGCACCTGATGATACAACGGACCCTGTTATTTCCGACATTTCGTCCACGCCAACTTCAACAACCGCTGTTATTACCTGGACAACTGATGAGGCAACCTCATCCCAAATTATTTATGATCCTAATCAAATCCGTTCAACGGCTTCTGATGTTTCAAATGTAGATACTGGGGTTACCAGCCATGAAATAACCTTATCTGATCTTGTTTCCTGTACAAAATATTATTATGTTGTCACCTCGACTGATTCATCTGGCAATACAGCCCTCAGCGCTGAAAATACTTTTATTACTACTGGTTGTGCGGGTAACGCTTCTGTAGGAACCATTAATGAAACAACCGCGATTCCCGAATATGGTGGTACAATAAATCAATCAGGTGATGATTTTACTTTTGCAATGACCATTCCGGAAAGTTTTTCAGAGGATCCCGCAGATTTTCAAATTAAAAGTTTAGATTCGGCTACTGTTATATCTGCTCTTTCTTCTCCAACTAATTATAATAAAATCGGCGATAACATTTTCGATATAAAGGCCCTTGATACTCCTTCTTCAACTGTCAGTGAGTTTGATTCTGATGTTGAAATAACAATTACCTATGATGAAGAAGATATTGCTGGTCTCCAGGAAAGTACATTGAAACTTCATCGAAATGATGACGACGAATGGTTTGAATTAGCCGACTGTGTTGTTGATCCTGACGCCAACTCGGTTACTTGTTCTACAAATAACTTTTCCGTTGTTGGTCTTTTCGGTGAGGCAATTGCCTATAACTTAACCTACATCGCAGGATCTAATGGTTCCATAACTGGAACAACTGAACAAACAATTGATACTGGAGAAAATGGAACTGAGGTTACAGCTGTACCTGAAAACGGTTACCAATTCTCAAGCTGGAGTGACGAATCTTTAGATAATCCAAGAACTGATTTAAGTGCAAGTGCTGATATAACAGTAACCGCAAACTTCACTATTTCTGGCAGAAGAACCGTTCCAACTGATAATCAAGTTCCTGTTCAAGTCGAAACTCCTACCACTTCCCCAACAGATGATCAAAGTACCATTCGCAAAGAAGACGAAACGATAAGACAAGAAGCTTCAACCGATAGAACTGAAGCACAAACATCCTTAAATGAAGGTAAATTAATTAAATATCCAGACTCTCCCAAAATATATCTAATTGAAAACGGTAAGAAAAGATGGATCGTTGATGAGTTTACTTTTAACCAAAGAGAATTTGACTGGAGCAAAATCAATGAGATTGATTCAGCAACACAGCTTCAAGATGGTGAATCCCTCTTAGTAGACATCTCCATTTATGAGGAAAAATTAATCAAGTATCCTGACGCTCCAAACGTTTATTTAATCGAAAATAATTTAAAAAGATGGATTGTTGATGAATACTCCTTTAATCACAATGACTATGACTGGACAGCAATTCAAGAATTACCAAATACCCTCATTTTTAGTGATGGAGAAAATATTTTGTACGAAGAACCTGCCACAATTGAACTAACGATTGAAGTTCAAGAACAAGAAGATCTTTCTAGCCGAAACTTGGAAGAAGGCATGGCAGGAGAGGATGTCAGAGCATTGCAAAAATATTTAAATGACAACGGTTTCATCGTCAGTAATACAGATTTCGGCTCACCTGGGAATGAATCCACTTTCTTTGGTCAAAAAACTCAATCAGCCTTGATAAAATTCCAAGAAGCCAATAATATATTTCCCGCCAAAGGCTTTTATGGCCCAGTAACTAGAGGATATATTAATTTATAATTTTCCTTATAATAAAAAACCGCCTTTATAAAAAGGCTGGTTTTTTTATTCTTTCTCTATTAACCTATTCAAACAAAACCAATCCTGCCATAACTGCCATTCCCAATAAAATAAATAATAACTGAAAAGCAGCATGACACCTAGTGCACTCACCCTTGTGTAGTTCGGGTATTAAATCTGAACCAGCAATGTAGATAAAGCCACCACCAGCAACTGCTAACAAAATCACCTCTAAACCGTGGATATGCTGAGCTAACAATAAAGTTAAAACTGCACCAACAACTGCTAATAATGCTGATGCAAAATTGAACAACAAAGCGGTTTTCTTTTTAAAGCCTGCGTATAAAAGAACACCAAAATCACCAATTTCCTGTGGTATTTCATGAAAAATAACTGCTAAAGTTGTAGCGATGCCAACTGGAACACTAACCATAAAACTAGATGCAATAATTACACCATCAAGTAAATTATGTAAACCGTCTCCAATTAAATTAGTGTAAGCTAAAGGCTTAATCGTGTGTTCATGCTCTGCTTTGTGACAATGATGCCAGTGAATAAATTTTTCAACCACAAAAAACACCACTATTCCCAATAAAAAATACAATCCAGTTTGCAAATTAAAACCATGTTCCTCTGTTATATGCGGAATAATGTGAATAAACACATCACCGAGAAGTGCTCCTACTGAAAAACTAACAAAATACAAAAGAAAATGTTCCAATTTTTCCTTTTTCATTGCCAAAGCTAAAACTCCGACAAAGGAAATTAAACTGACGATAAAAACACCTCCTAAAGTATACAACCAAATTACATTCATATTTTTATAGTTTATTGTTACAAAAAAATGATAACACAGATTACTAAAAAACAAAACCACCGAACTCCCCATAGGGATGTGGTTTCACTAGTTCTAACATGCATCTAATTTTAAAATAAAAAAAAAGCGCCTTAGTGTTACTAAAACGCAATGACATTAATGACTATAAGCCTTGCCGATTTACCGGCTCGCGGTAACTTCCCAGTAAAAATATTACAATCAAAAATAACCAAGAAAACAAAGATAAAATAGCTGAAATAACCAACTCTGCAAAGGAAAAACGTCCGGCACCTGTCAATCCGGGTTTTCCTTCTTGAACGGAAACATACTGGAGAAAAATAAACGAAACTACAATTCCAACTAAATAAACACATGCCAAAATTTCCCAGAGCGATATTTCAAAAACAAATGAAATCAAAGCATCCATAGTACCTCCTTTTTAGCTATCTAAAGTTAAGGGATAATTCTTAGTAATAAAAGGATAATATATTATCATTAAAAAGTCAATGGTGCCTAATAATCAATGCTGTATCTCTACATTTAACTTAACAATCAATAATCGCCAACAGAGCCGCCTGGGGGTGCAACCCCCAGGCTAGATTTTTACAAGCCCCCTAAAGCGGGCTAAGGAATATATTCATAAATCTCTAACGACTTATTTGTTGCGTGTCTTTCTTTTTGATTTTCAATATACTTACCTACAAAAGGCACATCTTTTTCCGACAAACTTAAAACCCCATAGCCAGACTGCCAATAAAACAGCCGTTCATTTAAATTGACATTCACATGATTTGACGCGCTTCCTTTTATCGAATGAACAAATTCTGCGCAACTTATTCTTGGTGGAATGCTTGCCATTAAATGAAGATGGTCGTCTGTCATATTTAATTCTAACTGTTTACCGCCCAATTCTCCAATTTTGCCAGGCATGAATTCCTTCAATATACATTCTATTTGCGGTGTAATAATTGGTTTTCGATTTTTCGTTGCCCAAACAAAATGATAAAACAATCGATAATAAGCATTTGACATAATATATATTTATTTATTAATTTCAACCCGCATCCCTGTTCACAGGGATTTGCTTTCACTAGCCTGGGGGTTGCACCCCCAGGCGGCTTTCTACTTTTATTATGTCAATCAAAAATTATAAATCCAAGAAAAATGTTATCCCCACTCGGCAGAAAAACAAAAAAACAATTTTCCCCATGGAATACAATATTTAAACCTGTCGTCTATGCTCGACAATAATTATTGTATCAAAAAACCCTCGACAATGTTGTCGAGGGTTTTTTATTTTTTACCTCCTCCTTGCTTCTACACTAAATCATATTTAAAAGTTGCTGTGCTTGTCTTGTTATCTGAATTCTTTTTTCAATCAATCCATTGATTATTAGCAGCGCAGAAATAATATTAAATTGCACAGAACCAACGCTTCCTCCAAAATCAATATCATGTTCTGCAAATTCAATATCTCTTGCTGGTATAACGTCCTGACCGCTCCAGTCTTCAATCATTACCACTCCCAAAACAGAAATCCTTCCTTCCCACTCAATAACAAATAGACACCCTGGACTTCTGGGTGTTCCCCCCGGAACTTTGCAATAATCCAACTTATTTCGAATTTGATAAACAACCGCCAGTCCTTTTCTATGTTTCACCCCATCAGTATCAGTAAAATTTTTCAACTCGGCAAAACTTCCATCCGGAACCTCTAGCAGTTCCGGCCAAGTTTTAATTTGTTCCATTTGTCACCTCGTATATTTACATTTCAAAAAATCAGCTCCAAATGCGAAAACCTTACCTTCAGCCGTTGAATCCATTCCCATGACCGTTCTCTCTTTATCTGCCGGGCAATAAATTACTTGCTCGTAAACAAATACTCCGGGTTTATCCGCCATAAAGGCTAGATAATTAAAAGCAATACTAAATTTATCTCGTTGCTGTAATGTACTGTAAATGATGCTGTCACTCGGAATCATTTCCAAAAATTGTTCCTTGCTCTCCAGCTCTACTTCCGCCAACCCAACGCCAACCCCCACACCAACACCACGGGAAACGTATTCTGTTTTTTCTTTGGTATTAAAGGCATCTTTAACATCGATTGATTGAGGAATTTCTTTAACAAAATCGACTTGCTCGTACAAAGGATTACTCTTCAAAGCGTGAACATGAATTTCATGATAGTTCAAAACAGAAAAAACAAGAAAAAATACACCCAAAATAGCTGCCATGGGATCCTTGTACACAAACGTAGCAACCACACATACTATCAGCATTACGGAAGACCCAACAAACATAGCAATAGGCATTTTCACCTCCAAGAAAAAACCCGACTTCACTGAAGCCGAGTTTTTGGGTTTTTATTTCACAAACAAATCTTCAGACCCAGCAAAGTTCTCGGCCAGTCAAATTCAGGTGCTTCAGAATCCATTGGAACCCAGGCCGCCCAGGCAGTTAACTTCCAAAAATGAAATTCAACCAGCGGGCCCACCCCGGCCGGCCGGCGATCTTTTAACCCAATCGTCAGCCACTTCATGGCTTTCCATCGGACAGTCAAATCATACCAAACTTGATCATGATCTCCAGCATAAGCCAGCCGGCCAGCCTCTACCATCCCAACAAAGGAAAACTTTTTTTTACTGAGAACCAACAAATATGAAGTTTGAAAATCCCAACCATCAATTCCTTTTCTCACTCCCACGGAAACTCCAACCTGTAACCAATCCAACGGTTGCCAGATCGGGCCCAAGTGCGCTTGTCCCCAAGAATTTTTCATCAGAAAAAAAGTTCGGATCTTCCAGTTATCGGAAAATCGATGAAACACTCCGCCATCAACAACCCAATTGTCATATACTTCCGTTGCCATTGTCTGAGTTTCAAAAAAAGTGTTGGTCTGAGCAGTAGCCACAGACGAACAAGTCAACAAAAGAACAAACGAACAAATCAACAAGATAACCTTTTTCATTGTTAGATCTCCGTTTTAGTTTTTTGAACAAGTCTCATTTTCCGAAATCGCAATTCCCAAGTGGCAATTGTCATAACAGCGGCCAAGAAGCAACCAAACATCATTCTATCCTGTCCGACATCAGCCGGATTATCAGCCCAAGTGATTGACAACATAATCAGAATACCCACAATCGATAACAAAAAACAACAAAGTTGTACAATCTTAAACATCATCAATTTGCGTTTCATAGTTTTTCTCCTTGTCAAAGGTCACTTAATACCGCATTATATCATACAAAAAATGACCTGTCAAGCTTTTTCTTGTAAATTTAGCTCAAAGGCAGTCATGATTAACGAGACAAAAAAATATATCATTGACAGTCTTACCTAAATTTGCTACGATAGAGTTGTCATATAAATCATGACAATATACAAATATGCTCAAAAATCAACTTAAAAACTTAGGCTTTACAGAAAATGAATCAAGTATTTATTTGGCTCTATTTGATTTGGGCAAATCCCGCGCCGGTCAAATAATCGAACACACAAGCCTGCATCGCAATCTTGTTTACACAGCTCTCGATAGTCTTGAAAATCGCCAGCTGGTAACTAAAGTTATGGTTAAAGGCGTGGCTGAGTTTTCAGCGAACTCACCTACTTCACTTATTGATGAAATAGATAATAAAAAACAGCTCGCCATACAAGCTGTTGAACAGTTGAAAAAAATGTCTAAGCAAGAAGAACGCGACATTAAAATTTACGAAGGCCTTGATGGCATTAAACAAGCTAGGTCAAGAATTTTGAACTTACCCAAAGGCAGTGAGTTTTTTGTCCTAGGTGCCAGCAAACTAAGTCAGACACCAGAACTGGAAAGTTTTTGGCGCGGGTTCCACAAGAAAAGAGAGGCTAAAGGTATAAAACAAAAATTGCTATATGAAAGCACAACTGATAAGAATGTCCTAGACAGCATTAAATGGCGAAACCAATTACCGAATATGGAATCCAGATTCTTGCCATTTGAAATTGATTCACCTTTTTGGTTTGACTTTGCCGAAGATCAAGTTAATCTTGGCTTTGCTGGCCAGGATCCGCTGACAATTAATATTAAAAGCCGTGACCTGGTCAATGGTTTTAAGAAATACTTTGAGTACTTTTGGGATCAACGAGTCCTAGTCAAAACTGGGGTTTCTGCTGTCAAAGAAGCACTTTACGAACAACTTAACTCTCTAGAGCCTGGCGAAGAATATCGTATACTTGGCGCTAAAGGCAAGGATTACCCACAAGGCGTGGATGAATTGTTTAATCAATTTCATCTGGATCGAATTAAAAAAGGCGTGGTAACAAAAATGATTTGTTACGAAGAATCCTATAACGGCTTACGAAAACGATTTGAAACCTGCGGTGACATTAGTGGAAAAATTAGTTTTCTAAAAAAATATACTTCTGAGACTCCTATTCCAATGCAAATTAATATGTACAAAGATAAAACATTTTTTATTTTGTACGAAAAAACACCAGTTGTCGTTTATTTTGACAACCCTGTCATTTCCCAAACTTTTAATACTTACTTTAATGACATCTGGGACCAAAAAGTAACTACCAAGACCGGAACAGCAGCTTTTCATGATGCAATGTACAATCTTTTAGATGAATTAGAAGCTGGTGATGAATATTATATCCTTGGTACCACCGGCAGACAGCTTGATGAAGACGAAAATATTGCAGCTTTCTATAATAAATTTCACAAAGCCAGAATAAAAAAAGGTATTAAAGTAAAAATGCTTTGTTATGAAGAAGCTTACAAAAATATAAAAAATCGTTTTAATATTGAAGATCCAAAGGGCTTACTGAGTAAATTAAAAATATATACTACAGCCTCTGCTAACCCAATGCAAATTTGCCTTTACAAGAAAAAAGCTCATATTATTATTTATGAAAAAGAACCAACTGTAATTTCTTTTGACAAACCAGAAGTATTTGAAGGTTTTAAAAATCAATTTGATAAAGCTTGGGATCAAAAAATACAAGTTTATCATGGCCGAGAAGGATTAAGAAATGTTATACGGAAAGTTTTAGATATGGGTGACTATGTTGCAATCGGCGGAGCTGAGAAAATTGTTGATGCCCTTGGCGCAGATTTTTTTCGATGGTGGCAAAAAGAAAAAAGAAAACGTGGAATTAAAACTAGGGTAATCATGGGCAGTCATCACAAAAAGACCCCGTCAGTAACTGACGCTTTTGCAGAATTTAAATTTGTACACGAACATGAAGCGCCAGGAGTAACCTTAATTTTTAAAGACAAAGTAATTATTCTTTCTCTCGAAGGAGAACCTGCTGCCTTTATTATTGAAGATAAAACTCTAGCCAAAACCAACCGACAATACTTTGATGAGCTTTGGAATAAAGATACTTATATTTTAAAAGGCGTAAACGCGGTTGGTGATCTTTTTAATGAAATGCTTCAATACGAACAAGCTGATCTAATCGGCGCTCGCGGATATTTTATTGATAAAAGACCCGAGTTCACTAACGACTGGGAAAAACGCGCCATTAAAAAAGGATTTAAAATGCGCAACATTGTTGCCGCCGACTCAAAAGGACATCGTATTACGAAATTTCCATTTGCAAAAACAAAATATACTCTTAAAAAGGAATTTTCAAACTTAAGCGTGTTCTGGATTTTTGGAAACAAAGTAGCAATCAGCAACTGGACGAAAAAGGACCCCATCGTAGTTGTTATTGAGAACAAACATGTACACGATATGTATAAACAGCAATTTGAGTCGCTGTGGAATCAGTAATGTTAGAATTCAATTAAATGAAAAGCTCAACGACTTGGTCGCTGAGCTTTTTCGTTTTACTATCTGAAAATTAAACTAAAGTAGCCAGTTCCTCGTGTAACCAGTTCCATCAAATCATCTAAACGCTCCCTAAGCAATTGTAAACCTTCAATGTCACCATCGTCTAAACGACAATCTAGAACTTCATCCAAAGTTTGGCGTAATAGTGAACGATTTCTCTCAATCCGACTGCGCAACTGTAAGTGTAGATTATATCCTTGTCGAGAATCGTGATAATGCTCAAACATAGCAAAAAACCGGATTGTATAACGAACTAGTTCAGCATAACCATAGTTTCCATCATCACTAATTGCATCATAAAAGCTATGCAATCTGGTCAATTCTTCCATATTGGTTATTCCAGCCAATTCCGCTAATTCCTCTTGATCTAATCTAGTCACTTCTGCAAATTCTGGATATTGTTGTCCACAAAATTCTGCAAACTCTTGTCTTACCGATCGCTGACGATTAATAATTTCATCAATGTCATACCCGTAACTTTCTACCCAAGCTAGAAAACTCTGATAATAAGACCTCCTTTCTCGACAAGCCAGTTGTCTCACTAATCCCCTAACAAATTCCTGTCCATTGCGATTATCATCATGATCGCGAACCTGTTGCCAATAACTTTCTAATTCTGCTTGCAATTCATTGAACGTCATCACTGCCTCCTTAAATTAAAAAAGAACATAACAAAAAACAGCTGTCCGTCAGAACAGCTGTTTTTTGTTTAAGAGTTAGATCACATTATCTTAAGCAAAAAGCGCCTGTTCTGACATGAACAGTCTTTTTGCCTTTCTTTACAATTGTAAGTGATAAGTAATCCATATTGTTTTATAACTATATACTATAACACACTGAATAATTTTGTCAAGGGGAGAAATAATAAAGAGCTTAACTCATGGAGTTAAGCTCTCTTTTTTTAAACTGAAGCTGACAATTCTGCTGGGATAATTACAATATTATTGTATTCGTTAAATATCATTTTTCCCCAGCTAAAACTGGCCGCGCCATCATGTTTGTAATCAAGCCAATTAACAAGCTCCATCACAATTCGCCTGTGCCAATTTAACCAAAACTCTTTTTCTCGATCATTTCCACTTGTGAAGTAATTCAGTAGAAACGGTGTCACAAAAATCTTTTTTCCACCAGCACAACTTTCAGTTAAATTTACTTGACCAGTTTTATCAAATCTAATGTTATCAGCAATGGCAGAGAACATACTATTCATATGTTGCCGAAACCTCTCCCTTAACCGAGCTTTTGACAATGGTTCTCCCAATCTACTCCAGGCTTGTGTTTGAGTTACATCCAATCTTTCAGATTGAATATTAATAGGAAAACGAAAAAACAACAATGGAGCGCATAAAAGACCTATTAACTTCTCCCTCCAAAGATTGTCAACCTGACTTTCAATGTACTTGTCCAAAATTTTATCGGACAAAACAAAATCGAATTCTTTAGTTTCTGTCATTCGATCCTCCTTTATTTTAATAGACTACTTCAAAACTAATCTCTTGTCAATAAAAAGACGCCCTGATGTTGAATCAAGGCGCCGTTATTGTTACTTACAAAATCCCGGATTGCGCAAACGAATACACACGCTACAAGTACAACGAGATGAATGTCCCTCCAGCGCCTGGCTAAAACTCTTCCCCATGTTCATGCCGATGCACACACTGCAAGTACAACGACCTGAATGGCCACTCAATACGCCAGCTCTACGAAGTGCTTCTTTTATCTGTGTATTTCGCGAACTCATCCTCAACCTCCTTAGGTGTAAACAATATAATTCAAATAACTAACAGACAATATATAATAGCAAATAAACAATTTTTTGTCAATATTAACAAAAAAGCTCCAACATTAGATGTCAGAGCTTTATGGTTTAACAATTTTCCAAAGCGAACTGTAAATCCTCTATCAATACTTCCGCCTCTTCTGCACCAACGGATAGGCGAATCAGGTTTTCAGTTATACCATATTTCAATTGTTCTTCTTCTCCCATACAAGCATGAGTAGTCGAAGCAGGGTGACAAAGAAGACTTTTAACTCCACCAAGGGATACCGCCAACAAGATATGATGTCTTTCCGCTAAGATATTCTGAAAACGGAAAATCCGCTCTCGGTCAAATCCCTTTAAATAAAAAGCAATCATAGCGCCTGGAGCTGTACATTGTTTTTTGAAAATTTCATAATACACATCTCCAGATTGCCACAAACCTGGAAAGTCCACGCGTTCTACCAAGTGGTGCTGTTGCAAAAATTCAGCAACTATCTGCGCTCTTTCGGACTGAGTATTCATACGGATTGCATAGGTTTTCAAGAAAGTCAGCAAGAGCCAACATTCAAACGGATGAAGAATGCCACCAAAATCACCACGCACTCTTTCAATGTCCAGGATTAAATACTCCCTTCCTTTTCGAGCCAAAACAGCTCCACACAGAACATTACTGTGACCACCCATGTACTTGGTACCAGAGTAAACAATCAAATCAACATGTTCACTGATTTCAAAAGGCGTTTGCAACGCTCCCATGAACGTATTATCAACGACCACAATGCAATTAGGATTGGATTGCTTAACAGCTGCTGCTACAGCATCTATGTCTACCATAACTAAAGTTGGGTTGGTTGGCGTTTCCAAAAACAAAACGTCCGGACCAAAGCCAAAATCAGGCACACCATCTCGCGCATCATATTCATTAATCGCAAAATCAGACATGTGGCCAAAAAACCTAGCCATCATGTGATGTGTTCCACCATAAATTGGATTTAAGCAGGCAATCACTCCACCATTAGGAAGTAATCCCCATATCGTGCCAAAAATCGCTGACTCGCCACTGGCAAAAATCGCAGCTGCTCCAGAACCTGGTTCAATGGCTGTCAGTCGCTCTTCAACCATAGCCGCATTAGGGTGACTCATTCGTGAATAAACAAAATCACTTTCCTCAGCATAAGGATTCTTAAATGCAGCAGCTGCCGCTTCTGCACTGGGAAAAACATAGGTTGTGGCCGGATACATTGGTTCCGCGGCTGAACCATAACTCTCCCTAAACCGAAAACCAGCGTGAATAGCCTTTGTTGACAAACGCCTGTCTGCTTTTTTCTCATCCATTGAGTCCTCCTGAGAAATGATTGGTAAAGATCTAAGGTCAACCCAAGATTATCATAAATATAATCAGTTGTAAATGTCCTTTATATACCTCTTGACAAATACAGTAAATGATACTACACTTAAATTTGGCCTTTAACATTAAACCCCTTTACAGGAGCCAAGAATGGGAATTTCGACAATGTTGTTGATCAATGACGACACTGAAGACGCAGTACAGATGCAAGAAAGACTTCCTGAAAATTTAGAGATTCAAATTGCCAGTCAAGCAGCAGCTCAACTACTTCAGTCTTACAATTTTGATTTCATTGTTATTGACAATGATGCCAATGATCTCAAGGTCGCGAAAGGTCCAGAAACCTTAAAGCGCATCATAGAAGTTGGTACAAGTGCTAGGATTTTCTATACAAGCTTCCAACCAGGCTGGGTAGGCAGCGACGTCCATAAAAACAGGCTTGTTCAAGTAGTAAAAACTGACGAATTACTAGATATCCTAGCCAAAGAATTCTACTTTGAATTGCGTCCTGCTCCAACAAAGGATGAAACAGATCCTCAAATCACTCTGATTATTTCATACAACCCGATTGAAGGGTATGAGGAAGGCGTCTACTGCGACGGGAAATTAATCATTCTATCTTTCCCCAAAAACGCCGGCGACAAAGCACAAAGAGTTCTGAGACAAAAGCTTCAAGAAATTTACAGAACCTTTGAGTGGCGTACCGATCGTGACCTGATCAAAAACATTTTTGTTTACGATGGCGTGAATGGAAATGACTGGCCAGCGCGTCTGGCTTCAGCACTCGGACACGATGTTCGCATGAAGGTCCAGTTGGTTGCTTGTCATTGTGACTGGAAACGAAAAGTACGAGATGCCAGCACCTACTACGTAGACCTTCACAAATGTGAATGTTCAGGTAGTACCACTCTTGGAGCAATTGCAGATATGATTTTGGGAGTCATACGTCCCAAAATCAATTATGCCACAATTCCTGTTCCAAGAAAAACAATTGAAAACGGCGCGGAAAGATATAGCGTCTAAAACAACAAAGCCCTGTTCCAACGGAACAGGGCTCTTTTTTTACCAGAACCATTTTTAGCTGTAAATAAAAAAAAGGCGAAGATATACATCCTCGCCTTTTTTTACTTATTTTAATTTCTTCCTCTTCAGTAACAAAGAATTCATCACCACCGACACACTTGACAGAGCCATGGCCAATCCAGCGAATTCTGCGCGTAAAAGACCGAGTGCCGCAATTGGAATCCCAATACTGTTATAAAACAGGGCCCAAAACATGTTCTGTTTTATTTTACTCAAAGTCATTTTACTGAGTTTAATTGAACGGACTGCGTCGTTCAAATCATTTTTCACTAAAACAATCCCACCAGTTTCAATAGCAATATCAGTTCCAGCGCCCATAGCAATCCCTAAATCAGCTTGTGCTAAGGCTGGAGCATCATTAATTCCATCACCAACCATAGCGACCATTTTACCTTCAGCTTGAAGCTTCTTAATCTGCTGGGCCTTTTCTTCAGGCATAACTTGCGCTAATACTTTATCAATTCCAACCTGATTGCCAATTGCCTCAGCTGTTCGCTGGTTATCACCAGTAAGCATCACCGTTTCAATTCCCATTTCTCTTAATTTTTCAATTGATTGTCTTGAAGTTTCCTTAACAACATCAGCAACCGCAATTAACCCAGCTACTTCCTTAGCAATGGCAATAATCATAACTGTTTTACCCTGATCTTCAAGCTCGAGCTTTTGTTTTCTAACTTTTTCATCAAACAAAATATTATTTTGTAACATTAATTTCTCTGTACCAATTAAAACCTCTTGGCCATTTATTCTTCCCTTAACACCCATACCAACAATAGCATCAAACTCACCAGGTTCAGTTAATGAAATTTTTTCCTCCTTTGCCTTGTTTACAATTGATTCAGCCAAAGGATGCTCTGAGTTTTTTTCTAATGAAGCAGCAATACCCAAAATATCTGTCCTTTTGTATTTGTCATTTGTCATTTTTATCTCTGTTACTTCCGGTTCACCTTTAGTCAACGTACCGGTTTTATCAAACACTACAACCTGAACCTTATTTGCAATTTCCAAATACTCACCACCTTTAATTAAAATCCCACTTTCTGCGCCTTTACCAGTACCAACCATAATCGCAGTAGGCGTAGCTAATCCCAGAGCACACGGACAGGCAATAACAAGGACAGCAGTAAAAATCATTAAAGCCTTTACAAAAACCACTCCAATTAAAAAGTACCAAATTAGAAATGTAATTATTGCAATCACAACTACGGTCGGCACAAAATAACTTGAAACCATATCTGCAAATTTTTGAATAGGCGCTTTTGACCCTTGAGCATTTTGCACAAATTGAATAATTTGCGATAGCATAGTATCCGCCCCGACTTTTGTAGCCTTGAACTTGAAGCTACCAGTTTTATTTATGGTTGCACCAATAACCAAGTCTCCTGCTTTTTTTTCTACTGGGATGCTTTCGCCAGTGACCATCGCTTCATCAATACTTGAATGCCCATCTATTATTTCACCGTCAACAGGAATTTTTTCACCAGGACGAACTAAAATAATATCTCCAACTTTAACTTGTTCAATTGGAACATCTTTTTCTTGACCATCAACAATTATTCTAGCTGTTTTTGCACCAAGTTCCATTAATTTTTTAATAGCCTCACCGGTTTTTCCTTTGGCCCGTGACTCTAACCATTTACCAAGTAAAATAAATGTAATTAAAAGTACTGAAGTTTCGAAAAAAACATCTCCGGCAATGAAAAAAGTAGTAGCTATACTATAAAAATAGGCGGCACTTGTTCCAAGCGCAACCAAAGTATCCATGTTCGCCGTTTTGTTTTTTAAAGCAAAAAAAGCTCCTCGATAAAACCTCGCGCCCAGAACAAACTGAACAATTCCAGCCAAAACTAATTGTGCAATTTTGTTTTCAATGCCTTTGCTCATCATTACCATGCTTAAAACAAAAACCGGCATTGCAACTACCAAACTTACAAGAAAATAATTTCGATCTCTATTGGCTTCTCGAATACCAGGTGCTTTACTATACTGAGGACCCGCATTATTCTTTATGTTATTATACTCATCCACTCCATAGCCTGCTTGCTTAATAGAATCTTCCAATTCACCTTTCTTCACCTCTTCCGAATATTCAACAACAGCTTTTTCATTAACATAATTAACCACGGCAGACTTTACTCCAGGGATTTTTTTTAATTTTTTTTCTATGATCAGAGCGCAAGACGAACAATGCATTCCCGAAATTCTAAGCTCTTCTTTGGACATACTCAATTATCTTATTTTCTAATTATTAAATTATAAAATGAATGTTGACAACCAACGATTTCAACCTTGAATCCATTTTTTTCAAATATTTCCTTTAATCGTTTTGGTGAATGAAACCTACTCCCCATCAATAAAATCTTTTCAGCAATTTTCAAAATAAATCCACCAAAACTTCTAGGATTTATTTCTTCCACAAAAATACTTCCGCCATCCTTCAAAACTCTCTTTATTTCCTTAATTGCTTGCGCTTGATCCTGAAAATGATGGAAAGCATCAATTATAAGCATTTTGTCGAATGAATTATCTGGAAAAGGAATCTTTTCTACTACGCCAAACTTACACTTTATTCCCTTTTTTCTACATTGCTTTAACATCTCTTCTGATGCATCGAGCACTATCATTTCATCTACCTGCCAAGAAAGTATCTTAGCAATTCTCCCAGTTCCACCAGCCAAATCCAGCACCCTATCTTTCTGATTGAAGAACTTTTCTTTTTTGACTGATTTAATTATCTTCTTCTTGCCTGAAAAATGAATCATTTCGTAAAACGGTGCAGTTATTTCAAAAAATTTTATTTTTATTGACATAT